>Ga0208414_1000152_pt1 | contig 76730 bp, 84 predicted proteins | sample AntAceMetag02UKE_FD_184770 | JGI IMG/M metagenome (GOLD analysis project Ga0208414, IMG submission 184770) | Saline lake microbial communities from Ace Lake, Antarctica - Antarctic Ace Lake Metagenome 02UKE (SPAdes) (version 2) | ecosystem: Environmental > Aquatic > Non-marine Saline and... | reverse complement strand
AGTCTATCTTCAAGTCTGGAATCAAGTCTGGAATCAAGTCAGCAATCAAGTCAGGGAACAAGTCACCAATCAAGTCAGGGATCAAGTCTGGGATGATATACAATGAAATCTGTCAGCAATCAAGTCATGGATCAAGTCTGGGCTCAAGTCAGGGTTCAAGTCAACGCTCAAGTCAGGGTTCAAGTCAGCAATCAAGTCTGGGATCAAGTCATGGATCAAGTCTGGGATCAAGTCAATGATCAAGTCTGGGATCAAGTCAACACTCAAGTCTATCTTCAAGTCTGGAATCAAGTCTGGAATCAAGTCAGCAATCAAGTCAGGGAACAAGTCACCAATCAAGTCAGGGATCAAGTCTGGGATGATATACAATGAAATCTGTCAGCAATCAAGTCAAGAATCAAGTCAGGGCTCAAGTCATGGATCAAGTCTGGGATCAAGTCATGGATCAAGTCTGGGATCAAGTCAGGGCTCAAGTCATGGATCAAGTCTGGGATCAAGTCATGGATCAAGTCAGGGCTCAAGTCTGGGATGATATAGAGATGTAGAAACTTTATTTGACAACAACTCAGATTCTTCTTGACAAAATCCTTTAGATATGATACTATTAGTTATAATCAGAAATTAGAAAGTGAAATATAATGATTGAAAAACTTACTGCCGAACAAGAAGCGCAATTTGATGTCTATCGTGATAAGTGGCTAAAAATTGGGCTGTCAACTGATCCGATTGATTTTGAGAAATCAAAAGATGCAGTTTGCAAAGCATATAACTTGGCTGGTATCAAGAATCCTGTCAATTTTTATCAGGCTAAAAGTCCTATGGATGCAGTTCGAATCATTCAAGAGCTTGACCCTTCCATGTCGGCATCGACTATCGTGTCTGATATGATCTATCGTAGCCATGATGCAAGTTGGCTGGCGTTTTATGAATATTTTCGCAATGTTCTAAAAATCAAAGATTGTGAAAAACTGGATGGTATCACAGAGCTTGCCAAATATTGTGGATGGTTGAACGTATATGAAGATACGGTTGTCTTTCAGGATCGGCCAGAAGTAATCAAGTTTGATGACCGAAATCTGCTGCACTGTGAGGATGGCCCTGCTATTTGCTATCGTGATGGTTATTCAGTGTTCGCTTGGCATGGTGTTCGTATCCCTGCTGAATGGATTACTAACAAGGCAGGGCTTGCTCCTGAAACTGCCCTTAATTGGGAAAATGTTGAGCAGCGCCGATGTGCATGTGAAATTATCGGTTGGGCTACAATTCTTCGGAAGCTGGATGCATCTGTGATTGATTGTGATGATGATCCAATGATTGGCACATTGGTTGAGGTGACTATTCCTGATATTGGCCGTGAGAAGTTTCTCAAAGTACGCTGTGGAACTGGGCGGGAGTTTGCCTTGCCAGTTCCCCCGGAAATGAAGACTGCCCTTGATGCTAATGCTTGGACCTATGGTTTGGACGGCGACCTTCTCCGACAGCTTGAAGTGAGGACTTGATTATTGCTGAAATCCATCAGGGCTCAAGTCATGGATCAAGTCTATCTTCAAGTCTGGAATCAAGTCAGCAATCAAGTCATGGATCAAGTCTGGGCTCAAGTCAGGGTTCAAGTCAACGCTCAAGTCATGGATCAAGTCATGGATCAAGTCATTGATCAAGTCAGGGATCAGGTCTGGGAACAAGTCTGGCGTCAAGTCAAGGCTCAAGTCTGGGATGATATAGAGATGTAGAAACTTTATTTGACAACAACTCAAAATATCCCTTGACAAAATCCTTTAGATATGTTACTATTAGTTATAATAAGATAAATATACTTTCAATACTACTATGAAATGGAGAGATTACTATGAAAACATTCACTAAAATGGCTGCACAGGGTGATTTTATTATTATTCGTATCGATGATATTCCTGAGAACGTAGAGAAAATGGAATCTGAAAACGGATACTTTACAATCGCACATAGCGAAACTGGGCATAACCATGTTATGGTTGCAGATCGTGTTGAAGCATTCAAGCCCGATCATGTTCCAGATAATGATCTGTATGAACTGTTTCTTATTGTTAAAGAACCAACTGATATTCAGCATATTCGTTCATTTGACACACATGAAACGCTTCGTGTCCCGCCCGGTAACTATCAAATCCGCCGTCAGCGGGAATATACTCCAGAAGGGTTTCGTCGGGCTGCTGACTAATAATCTGTAATAACTGCTATGGAAGCACTACTAATATTATTTGTGATTGGGTTTGTCCTCTGCTTCTTTGTAAGCCACCCAATTAAATCTTTGAAATATGTATTTTATACCTTGACATTTGTTACAATAGGGTATATAGTAATAGTTACAATATTCTTTTATATGATGACAGGAGCGAAGTGAGATGGGTGGTACAATTAAGCATATTCCCATGTTTGATACAGATAAGATTTGTGAACTTTATTCAGAGAAGGATGGCGTGCCAGTAAAGTATGTCTGTACCACCACCCCTACTGAGCAAGGAACAAACTCAGCTGATGTGTTCTATCGTGCAACCCCTCACCCAGAGTTTGGCAATCGGTATTTTGGGTTGTATAAATCACAGGGTACAGGAAATCTTATGATTACCAATGCAGATGCAGTTGAGGGTTTTGAGTTTGGGCTTGTAGAGGACGATGAAGGTACTCTACAATATAGTGCTGACCGTTGGGACTACAAGCAGTTTGATAACGGTAATATGATTGATGGGGGCCGTGCTTATATTCGGTCAAGTGGTTGTACTATTCACAGGCATGTTGTTCGTGATGGCGAAATGGTATCGAAAGCAATCTGATGAAAGTTACTATCGGAAAGTATAAAAAATGGTTCGGCCCGTATCAACTGGCAGATAAACTTTGCTTCTGGGCAAAGAAAGTTCCAGGCGAAGACGGAATAACTGATAAACCAGAGTGGGTTTATCAGTTTGGTGAATGGCTTGCTTACGGTAGCATAGAGCCTGAAACACAAGTTGGCGAGAAGGTCAGTTGGGATCGTGATCGTCACGACACTGTGCTGTCTAAGTTTCTAACTTGGGCTGACAGTAAAAAGAAGAGGACTGTTAACGTCCAGATAGATTCGTGGGATACATGGAGCATGGATAGCACCCTTGCTTATATCATTCTTCCTATGCTCAAGCAACTTAAAGAAACTAATCACGGCGGGCCTCAAGTTGATATAAAGGATTGCCCAGACCATTTGAAGCCTAATAAGAAAGAGTTGGCGAATTATAAGAAGAATGGGGAAGTTGATGATCGTTTCTTTGATCGTTGGAATTGGGTAATGGACGAAATGATCTTTGCCTTTGACAGTAAGGTTAATACCGATTGGGAAGATCAATTTGAAACTGGGGTAAGTGATATACAATGGATGAAACTGGAAAACGGAAACAGTGAAATGATCCATGGCCCTAATGATACTAAGGTATATGATTGGGATGGCCGTAAGGTATATGAAGAAAGAATTCAAAATGGGTTTAGATTGTTTGGTGTATATTATCAAAATCTTTGGGATTAATAAAATGAAAGAGGAATATTGAAATGAATAATTTTCTAAAGGACATTATCAAGGAAGTTGGTAATGAATACGCATCTATCGTGGATGACGGAGTTGAAGCAGGAGATGTGGACAGTTTCATTGATACTGGCTCATATATCTTCAATGCATTATTGAGTGGCTCATTGTATGGGGGGTTGCCTGCCAATAAGATTACTGCAATCGCAGGAGAGAGTGCAACAGGTAAGACATACTTCCTTATGGGTATTGTGAAGAACTTCCTTGACAGTGATCCAAATGCGGGGGTCATATATTTTGAGAGTGAAAGTGCGATTACCAAGAACATGGTTGTTGACCGGGGGATTGATCCCAAGCGTATGGTGATCTTCCCTGTTACAACTGTGCAGGAGTTTCGCACCCAAGCGCTCAAAGTCCTTGACAGTTACATGGCGCAACCTGAGAGTGATCGCAATCCAATGTTCCTTTGTCTGGACTCTCTGGGGATGCTGAGTACCACGAAGGAAGTCGAAGATACTGCTGATGGTAAAGAGACACGGGACATGACAAGGGCTCAGGTTCTCAAAGCGGCGTTCAGAGTTCTGACCCTTAAACTTGGGCGAGCAAAGGTTCCGATGGTGGTGACTAATCATACTTACGAGAGTATGGGCTTGTTCTCTACCAAGGAGATGGGTGGTGGTTCTGGGCTGAAGTATGCTGCGAGTTCTATCATCTACCTCAGCAAGAAGAAAGAGAAGGATGGTACTGAGGTTATCGGTAACATCATTCATTGTAAGAACCACAAGTCCCGCCTCACCAAAGAGAACAAGATGGTGGACGTTCGACTGACTTATGACAGGGGATTGGATCGATACTACGGCCTGCTGGAACTGGCAGAGAAGTATGAGGTGTTTAAGAAGGTGTCTACACGGTATGAACTGCCTGACGGGTCTAAGCAGTTTGGTAAGGCAATACTAAGTGACCCAGAAACCTACTTTACGGAAGACATCATGCACAAGTTAGACCTTGCAGCTGAAACCGAATTCAAATATGGAGTGAGCAAGAATGAAGAAACCATTCAAGACAGTAACGACTGAGTACTTTGAGGAGATCGACATGACAGCTGTTGCAGCTGACAGTCGAAAATCTCGGCGCATCCGAGTCGTGACAACGGAGACTAGGTTTATTGACCGGCATGGTCGAGAAATTGGGGAAGGGGTTGTCCCTATTGTAACAACAACCTATGAATATCTTTAATATAAACGGAAGCGAAAAAATGAATATTGGTGATGAAGTTGTATATAACGGCGACTATGGTGACATTCTCTGTGGGAAGATCACTGCTATTGGTTCTGACAAGGACTCGTATGATGACATTAAGTTGGAAGACGGGGTGTTTATGTACAAATCCAAGAAGCTAAAGAAGTATGTTGAGTTCAAGGAGAAGTCTCTGCAATCTGTTTATATCGAAATTACCCGCCAGAGCACGAGAGGTGATAAAAATTTAGACTACATTCTTCCCAATGAACTCATTGGTAATGTATAAATAACCAACCATGTTAGTAAAAAGAACAAATCATTCCTATGATCTGAATAGATGTCTAGTTGAATGGGAGAATATACAGTCACGATTCGGTGATAATCTGTGGTCAAAACCACTGGGTGAGAACCGCCAGACTTGTATACAACGTAGTAACGAGTCTGGCGGTAATCCATTTACCGATGGAACTGGTTCGATATATGGAAACAATCCAGTCAAGGACCATATTTTAATATCACAGTCTGACTACATTATATTAAATGATATATACGAGGGTACAGTTTTTGCTGATGTGATACGGGATATGAATGGTGAGCGTTCTAGAGTTATGCATATGTCATCTCACAGCACCTATTCCGTACATAAAGATAAATCCCCTCGTTATCATTTAGTTCTTATAACTAATCCAAATGCTTATTTTATTTTTCCTACACTGAATGAGATAGTTCATATACCTGCTGATGGTTGTGTCTATGAGGTTGATACTACACTACCACACAGTTTTGTTAATTGTGGTAAAGAAAGGGATCATCTAGTGATGTCAAAAAAGTTAACTTCATGATAAGATATAGAATTATAGAAAAACAAATGGTAACAGAGGGTATGTCTGAGCTCGAAGCTGCTGAAATGCTTATGGCTTTGCGAGACAGTGATCCAAAAAAGTTGTTTGATGTAGAACAGTATAATTGGTCAATTGATGGTAAACGTCTAGGGCGTGATCCAGACCTTCATTAAACTCTTATAAATAGTCCCATGCAAGATTTCATGGGTAAAGATGGTTTCAGTTGGTTTGTTGGTGTAGTTGAAGACAGGAATGATCCTGCTAAGATTGGTAGGGTTCGTGTTCGTGTACTTGGGCGACACAATGAGGATTTAACTCAGGTTAAGACTGCGGATTTGCCGTGGGCGCATGTTATGCACCCCGTGACTGATCCATCTATGCAAGGACTTGGACATACCCCCTCGTTTTTGACGCAAGGTTCGTGGGTTGTCGGGTTCTTTAGGGACACTGAGGCACAGCAACCTGTTATCATGGGTACACTACCGGGTGTGGCCGCATCACAAGCAGATAACTCTAAGGGATTTAATGATCCAAGAGGACTTGATACCGATATCGGTATTCAAAAAGCATATGCATCTGAACATGGTCCAACTTATGGGCCATATCCTGGCCCAAGGAAAAGTGGCCACGGCTCATCGTTTGCAAGTCATGACGCTGTTGGCGAGTCTGATACAAACAGACTTGCCCTTGGTAAAATCTCAGAAACACACAACTCTCTTATTAATCGCAGAGCTCAGAGATTGCATGGTGATCCTGTCGAGGCTAATGACGAAGATTCTAGCGGTACAGGTATTCCTACCGCAACCAAACCCTATATAAAAAGTCTCTCTGTTGAAGCAGAACAAGAGACACGGGGGTTTTGGGAAGAACCTAATTCAAAAGGAATTGTTGAGGATGCTAATCCATACATTTCTGCTACTTATCCATACAACCATGTATTTGAATCTGAGTCTGGTCATATCACGGAAGTGGATGACAGTCCCGGTGCTGAACGGATGTTTCGTCAACATATGGCAGGAACATTTGAAGAGATACATCCTGATGGTTCTGTTGTCACCAAGATCATTGGAGATAAGTATGAGATTGTTATTGGTAGTGAGAACATTGTCATCAAGGGATCGCAGAACATCACTGTTGAGGGTTCAGTAAGAGAACTTATCAAGGGGGATTATATACAAGAGATTGAAGGAAACTTCTATCAGAAGATTCACAAGAACCATCGTGTTAAGGTTGGTGTCGGTCAAGATGCGGCTGGGAAGCCCCTTGGTGGTAATCGTGAGGAAGAGATTGTTGGCAACTATGGTTATAATATCAACAAGGATGTTCATGGCAGAGTTGGTGGCGATGCAGTCATTATTCACGAAAAATCTAAATCACAAATCGTTGGTGGAATGTATCAACTTTCGGTTTCTGGTAAGGAGATGGATTCTAATCTAACCGCTGCTGGTATTTTTATAACAACTGGTTCTAATTATATGTTGGGTGTAACAAAGGATTTGTCTATATCAACTATATCAGGCATCGTGTCTATGAAGTCGGGTAGCACACTCAATATAAAGTCTGATTCTGCAATGACTATTAATCCAGAGACAAGTCTCTCACAAATAGTTGGTACTTCATGGTCAAGTACCACAGGAACAACATGGGCTCACACATCAACAGGCAATCTAGAGATTAACGGCGCAAGGATTGACTTGAACTAATGGCACACGAATTTCAAATAATGAATCAGGTTGGAACGATTACAACGTATACAAGTTATGATGCAATTCCAGTCGATTCAACATTAAAAAATGTCATAAAATTTTTACCAGATTTGGGAACGCTAATTACAACAAACGAGATACTTTTAGAAAGTTCAACTGCATCAGCAGGGGATCGTATAATCCCCGAAAATTGGTCAACAGAGTCAGAAAATCATTTAATGTTAGAAACAGCATCGGCCATGGGTGACAACAATCACTATCACGAACCGTCGAATGTTCACCATACTGTTAATGATGGTCACACGGAGGATGAACATAGGGAAATTGCACTTTGGAATTATAGATTGCAATTGCTTATGACAAAGGAGAGATCAAATGCCAGCAGCAACTAGAATAGGTGATGCAGATATTCCCCATTGCTCAACACCATCAAGAGCAGTGGGATCACCAACCGTGTTCGTAAATAATATTGCATGGAGCAGACAGGGTGATAACAATACATCACATCTATTACCCGGTGTTCCTTGTCCATCACATGCCGCACCAATTGCTACAGGATCAACAACTGTCTTTGTAAATAATATGGGTGCTGGTAGAATTGGTGATGCGATTAGTGGATGCACTTCTGTAGCTGCTGGCAGTTCTGATGTATTTGCGGGGGGTTAATAATGGTTGATTTCGCAAACGCTAATTTATGCGGTGCAAGTCCAGAACTGAATAGTGTTCTGTCAAAGTTGGATGATGCAAAGGCTGAGATACTGGCATCAATTGACGAAGCGGCATCAACGGCAGCTGCGGCGTTTGGAGCAACGAAGAATGAACTTGATGGGTTGGTGGATAAACTACAAACTATTGAGATACCAACTCTACCCAAACTAAACTTGCAAGCAGAAATTACAAGCCTCCTTTCTCAGACTCCCGGCAGCCCATCATTCTTTTCTGCTCTTGCAAAAATCAAAACAGAATTTGGAGACGATATAAAATCAGCAGGTTTAGAATTAGAAAGTCTTATTACAAAAGCAACTGAAGCTCTGTCGGGTGGTGGTAATCTTTGTGCAGTTATCCCAAATCTTGAAAAGGAATCGGGCAGTAAAGTTCCTGCGACTATGGAACCTGTTGCAGTAACACAGGCCGCAGTAAATGCGGAATCTGAAACCCCATCCGTGTCAAATCAAAATCCAGAAATTGAAGCAAGTGTTCTTGCGATTGGAGAGAAGTTAAAATCTTATGATGTTTCTGCTATTCCGCCAACATTAGATACTGGAGCAATTAAAGTTGCATCTGAAAATGATGCACAAACATTATCTAATGTTAATGGCGAATTAATAAAAGCTATATTGCCGGGTTCAAGTAAAAACTTTTCTGGGGATGCAGGATTTTCCCACAGAAGTCATGCTGGTGTTCTAGACAATTATAATCCCGATATTAAACCTGTGCCAGATTTTGTCCCAGCGACAGGTTTATTAACATATAGAAACTCTGCCGCAACACGCAAACTAAGACTTGTACCTGCACTCGAATCTATTTTAATATCCGCCGCTGCAGCAACTGGTATTAATGTTGTTGTATTTTCAGGTGGACAAAATGCAAGTACAGGTACAGTTGGTTCCAAAAGACATGATGATGGATTTGCTGCTGACATATGGTTATATAAAGATGGTCGCCGTTTGTCGATGGTAAAGGATGTTGCCCTTGCATCTAGTTTTGCAAAGGCAGCTAAGAATGCAGGAGCATTATCAATTGGTGCCGGGTCTGGTTATATGAATGATGTGGGTATGCATGTTGATATTTCACAATCTGGTCCTCTGGGGGGTAGTGGGGCAACATATTGGGGAGCGGGTGGTAAATCTGCAAATGCCGCACCTTGGTTGAGCAGTATAATGGTAGGTTAGGGTAATAACACCGCCGGATAGTCATTATAAATACAAACACATATAGAGGAGTTATATTATGGGAAAGAAAACATCAAGGGCGACACAAACATCAAAGGGTGAACGTAATAATGTTTGTAAGTCCACTACTAAGGCAGTTCGTAGAAATTATATGAATAACGATTTTGCGAGAATGAGAAATCAGCTTGATGCATTTAACAACGGTAAGAATGTTATAGTGACTATTCCTAACCCAAATACAAATGAAACCAACAAACGATTCATTCGTGTAAGTGCAAAGAACGTTTGGAAGTCTAATAATAAGTTTATGATGAAACAAAACACATCAGAGAGTGTATAAATAATACTAAAGAGGAATACACATGGGTGCTAAAGATGCATATACTGACGCTACATATCAAGGTGAAAGCCGTGCAGCTCAATTGTATTCTGATATTGATTTATTCTTTGGACCAAAGACGGGAACGGGTGATGTTAATAAGGTAATTAATTTTACGGCAGTCAAGCGATCTGTAAGAAATCTTATCCTAACCAACTTCTATGAGAAACCCTTTCACCCAGAGATTGGTTCTGGTGTAAGAGATATTCTATTTGAACCTATGACGCCAATCACTGCATATGTTCTAACTATGAAGATCGAAGAGGTGATTGAGAACTTTGAACCAAGGGCTAGACTCGTTGGAGTTCGAGCTCAACCTAATCTTGACAACAATGCATATAATGTTACTATTGAGTTTTATGTTGTTAACGCCCCAACAGAACTTGTGAATATGGAAGTTCTATTAGAGAGATTACGATAATGGCAGCGACTAGAAAAAGACTCAGTGTAACAGAATTTGGCTTTGATGAGGTTAAAGATAACCTAAAAGTCTTCATGCGAAATCAATCAGAGTTCAAGGACTATGACTTCGAAGGTTCGGGTCTTAGTGCGCTCCTTGATGTTCTTGCATACAATACTCACTATCTTGGTTTCAATGCGAACATGCTTGCAAACGAGATGTTCCTTGACTCATCTCAGTTGAGGTCAAGTGTGGTTTCACATGCGAAGACTTTGGGATATACTACTCGTTCATCCACAGCAGCAAAGGCAGTCGTTGATGTATTTTTGAATACATCTCTTGCAAGTGCAACAATGCCTGCGGGTACAGTTTTCACATCTAGTGTGGGGGATACATCTTATCAGTTTGTAACCACACAAAGTGTTACTGCATCCAATAGTGGGTCTTCTATTCAATTCAATAATGTAACAATAGCTGAGGGTAGTTTTGTTGCAACTAGATATACTGCTGACACCCAGAATGTTGAACAGAGATTTGTTATTAATGATGATAGAGCAGATACAACAACTCTTACAATCAAAGTTCAAAATTCTGCAACGGATACTGGAAGTGCTACATATACGAGAGCAACAGATATTGCAGGATTGACTTCAACATCCAATGTATATTTTCTGCAAGAGGTAGAAGACGGTAAGTTTGAAATATACTTTGGTGATGGTATTCTAGGCAATGCAGTAGAGGATGGTAACATCATCATAATGAATTATGTTGTTACCAACAAAGGTGCTGCAAATGGTGCATCAGTCTTTAGTAGTTCGGCTGCAATTGATACGGTTAATAGTGTAAATGTTAGAACCGTTTCTAATTCTGCTGGTGGGTCAGAACCAGAATCAATTGAGTCTGTCAAGTATAACGCACCACTTGATTATGCATCACAGGGTCGATGTGTTACCACAGAAGATTACAAGACATATGTTAAACAGTTGTTTGCAAACACTCAGGCGGTTTCTGTTTGGGGTGGTGAGGATGGTTCATTTAATGCGGTTACTGGTATATCTGATGTTGCAGATTATGGTAAGGTTTTCATTAGTGTTAAGTCAACGACAGGTCTAAATCTAAATGAGATTCAGAAGGCACAGTTGGTAAAAGACTTGGCTCCATACACTGTTGCATCAATTACTCCTGTGGTTGTTGACCCAGAAAATCTATTTCTTATTCTCAATTGTAATTTTCAATACGACAGTAATGCAACAACAAGTTCTAAAGAGTCTATAGAGACACTTGTATCTAATACAATTTCAACATACAATACTGATTACCTCAAAGTATTTAATTCAATTTTTAGGCATTCACAGTTTACTTCTTTGGTTGATAATACTGATAATTCAATATTGAGTAATGTCACAACGGTGACTCTGGGTAGTTTTTATACACCAAACACATCTGGTTCATTTTCTTTCACAATTCAATTTGGAAACTCACTTTTCAATCCACACTCTGGACACAACGCATCTGGGGGTGGTATCATTGCATCAACAGGTTTCTACATACAAGACAATACAAACGAGATGTTCTTTGACGATGATGGTGCGGGCAACCTTCGTATATACTATTTGGTTTCTGGGGTGCGAACCTATCATAGTTCGGCTGCCGGAACTGTAGACTATGCAACTGGCCTAGTTTCAGTTAATCCAATTTATATAACTTCAGTATCTAATGTTGATGACAATGCATCAAGAGCAATAAGGTTAACTGCAATACCAGCGTCCAATGATATTGTAGGTAAGAGAAATCAAATCATCGAAATTGATATAATCAATACCATCATTACAGGAGGACAAGATACCATTGCAGTAAATAGTGGTGGTGGGGGTACTTCGGCATTTGTGGCAACAACTAATTATGTAACGCCGTCGAGTTATTAATCATGCCACCATTTGATTTAAACTGGACCCCAGAACTAGAGAATAAACTCAGTACCCAGATTGATGGACAACTTCCTGACTTCATTGCTGAAGACCATCCACAATTTTCTCGTTTCCTAAGATCATATTACGAATTTCTAGAAGCGGGTGAGCTGCGACTAGAAGTCAATATCGATAATATTCTTTTGGAATTGGAAACATCAACAAATCTTCTAAGTGAAGATGGAACACTGGTTGTTACAGAATCAGGTTCGGGATCGACAGGTAAGTTTATTGAAGGTGAAACAATCACCGGCAGTATATCTTATGCTACTGCAACTGTTCTTGTTGAAGACCTTTCGGATGATACCCCTAGATTGTTTATCTCATCCCAACAGTTGTTTGAAACTGGTGAGACTGTTACAGGTTCAACCTCTGGTGCGTCTGGTACAATCACAAGGTATCGTGCAAACCCAGTTCAGAATATTCAGCAGTTATTGGCTTACGCTGACATTGACAATACCATCTATGACTTTATCGAACAGTTTCGTAAATCATTTATGGAAGGAATTCCTAGTAACACCGCAACTGGTATCGATAAGAGAAATCTAGAAAAACATATTCGTGAGTTGTATCGACGGAAGGGAACTAAGGAGGGTGCTAAACTCTTTATGAAAATCCTTCTGGATGAAGATGCAGAAATATTCTATCCAAACCAGTATATGTTAAAAGCGTCAGCTGCTGATTGGGATCAGCCCACAGTTATTCGTTGTTCTGCTTCTGGTAATGTTGTTGCAAATGAACTAATAGGTCAATCTATTACAGGTGGAACTAGTTTGGCAACTGCTCTTGTTGAGAGTGCAACAACCTTTGCTGTTGTTGGTGGTGTTTCTTATATTGAATTTCAAATCTCAAGTGTGGTTGGAACATTTGTTGATGGAGAAATAATTTCCGGTATATCTTCTACAAAAGATATTAAATATAATTTTGTCATTCAACAATTACTTTCATCTACAACAATTTCAAATGACGGAACGCTATATAGTAACAGTGATATTATAGACCTTGATACTTCTGTTGCAATTGGTAGTGGTGATATTTCTGCTAGTATTAATAAGGTAGAAACTGGTTCGGTTTCTGGTGTTGTTGTTGATGATGCAGGAACCAACTATGAGATTGGTGACCTTGTTGTATTTACTGATAATAGTACTGAAGCAGGGTTTGTAGATAGTGCTAAGGCTGAGGTTACAGTTATAAATGGTAACATCATCGATGAAACTGATGGTGATATTATTGTACAGGAATCTGGTACAAATCAGTTTATTGATCTGTTTAACTTTCAGTTGGAAGAGGGTACAATTGAGGGTGAGGAACCATATACAGTTTATGGTACTGATGTTATATACAACAATGGTATCGGTTATTACTATCCAATCCATTTGACAAATTATTCTGCTGAACAGACTACTATCACAAAATCTAGCGGCTTGGCCAACGGGGCAACTTTTAATTCAACAACAGTAATCTTGGACGGAAATTCTGGTGATGAAATTTTGGTGGGAATGACTGTTAGATCAAACAGTATCGGTTTGAGTAATACTGTTACAGTCGTCTCCGTTACAAGTCAAAATTCAATTACAATGTCTGCTGCACAGACACTACTGGACAATGAGGTGTTGGTGTTTGAGAGCGCAGCAACAGCAGTGAGACAATATCAATTCCTAGAGTATCCCGGTATTACTTTCTATTCACCAACTGCAACAACAGCTATTGCTCAATCATCATACAACAGTTCAACATATACCCTCTATGGTGGTAACTATAATCATCGTTCAGATCATCTATATGGTGAGTCTGGAAATGCGGCTTCTTATACTGATGGTATAAACACTGAGGCTGTTCTTGGTGATCGTGTTGAGTCTGAGTGGGCGGTAAATTTAAAAGTCATAGACACAAACCGTTATGACAATGAAGGATTTATCTTAGAATCTGGTTCTGGTGATATTACAAAAATTACGGTTACTCAGGGTGGTGATGGGTATTCACTGTTACCAACTGCGGCTGTTAGAAGTCAGTATGGTACAGGTGCTAAAGTATTGTCAACCACTACGGATATTGGTCGTATATCTTCTATCAATGTTTCTAACCCCGGTTTTGATTATAGTGAATCACCTATTATGGAACCCCGTGGAAATTTTGTCATTAAAGACATCACTGGAACTTTTGCTGTGGGTGCAGCATTAACTTCACACACAGGAACAGTTCGGGCTTATGATTCTACAACCCAAGTTCTAACAGTTTCAATTGAAGACAATATTGCTATTCAAGATGAATCTCAGGGCGGAACTTCTAATGAGGGTGTGCTTCTAGAAGACTCACTTGCAACTAATGAGTATGTTGGTGTAAATATTATTTTAGATGCTAATCTTGTCTATGGAGAAAATCTAGTTAGTGAGGATGGAGACAGACTTTTAATAGATGACCTCTCAACTAATACTGGGATGATACTCTTGGAGAGTGGTGACGGCGATCTTATCATGGAGAGCGGACAAAGATTATCTTACTTTGATTTGGAAGATGGTACTGGAGATAGTGGATTTATAATTACAGAGGATAACAACTTCCTTGGTTCTGATAATGAAACTACTCAACTTTCATCTGCACCAAGGCAGGTAAAATTTATATTAGAAAGTTCACCAATCCCAATCGTTTCAGATGGTGCTGGTTACTTTATCGTACTTGATGCTGATCTATCCTACGAAGATGATTTGGTTCTTAATGGTACTGATGCTAGTGGTACAAACGCTGGTGAAAAAATCATTCCTAATGCAACAGATGCGAATGGAACGGATGATCCAAACAATAATATCGTTTTAAACCAAGATGACAACGGGGATGGCAATGGAATACTTCTATACGAGGATGATGTTCCCTTTGATAACTTAATCTTGGATGGGACAAATGCATCCTCTCTTCATGCCACAGAAAAAGTATTATTTGAAGATGCTGGTGCAGATTTCTCTGCTGGAACAACAGCAATAACAACTTCTGCAGCATCTGCGACAATCGTTCATGCAGATATTGCAAAGTCAAATATTACACTAGGAACTACGACTGAGAAATCTGGTAGATTTGGTGGTATTGAAAATTTAATTGGTGAAGCTCTTATCAGGATTCAAGACTCTTATTATTATCAGCAATTCTCATATGAAATTCAGACAAACGCTGGTGGCAATCAATATCTGAATGAGTTGAAAAAAGCAGTTCATCCAGCTGGATTTAATGTATTCTCAAAAGTTATCAACACATCATTCGTTTCTGCGAAACTTGGCATCTCCGGCGCAAGCCTTACACGAAATGATTATGATCTTAATACCTATAGTGCAATTCTTGCTTCTACATTCAGAACGGTATTTGATGAACCTATAAAATATCGTCTTGGTACAATCCTATTTGATCAGTTTGAAATTCTATTAGAAACTTCTATTATTCAAGAGGATGGTGATAGATTTATTCTTGAAAACGAAACTGGTGAAGGGTTTGTAGAACTAGAAACCCCAGAAAATGCATTTCCTGATTTTGAAGGAATTGAGATATCTCACGGTACAGGTGCTGGTGAGTTTGGTATACTAGTTACTGAAGACTTGGACCGTATCATATCTGAAAGTGCTGAAGAGATATCTAATAATATTGTTATTAATGGTACTGAGGATGGACATCTTTCACAATCTCAAGGTGATGATGGAAGTGATCTTCTTTTGGAGGATGGATTTGCTATTCTTCGTGAGACAGTTGGTACAGATGGCATTTCGTTTATGTTTGGTGAAGATGTAAGTATAAAGTTTAATATTATTGATGAAACAGATGGTGAGAAATTTGTCACTGATGGTCGTGCTGATCCACAGGGTGATCATGAAATATTCTTACGTTCAACAGTTACAACCCATCTTAATGCAAAAGTTACTAATAATCATAATACTTCTAATGGTCTAGCCTTCCTTGCAACTTCATCATATGAAGGTATCACTGGTGATGGTATTCAATTAGAGAGTGGTATATCTGAATTGGGTAGTCGTTTGTTGATTACTGGTACTGTTGATCTTTCACCAGAAGGAAATCCACAGGCAGATAATGGCGATCACTTCTTGTTGGAAGATTCTTCAGATGTTAATGTTGGACAGAGTGTTACGATAAACAGCTTTACATCTATTGCAAACGATAACCTTGTTGATGAGACTGATGGTGACAATCTAATCCTTGAAAATCCTGTCGGGTTCCAAGGCGGTGGTGCAATATTGGGCGAAAGCTTTAATCCAGAATCATATTCTATTGGAGATATTGTTCGTGATTCTCTCTTTAATATCTCTGATGAGAATTCCCTTGATACAATTGTTCTTGAGGGACAAGAACTTGGAACATTCAAACAAGAGGATGGTACAACTGTTACCGGAACCTTTGGCGATGATATTCTGTTAGAAGATTATACTGGGTTTGGTATTGGTGGAAAACTATCTCTAGAGAAAACATTTATTGCGCTAGAAGAGTCATTAAACACGGGCGAATTACCATTTGGTATATATGATACTACTACACTAGTACGATATGGTATTCCGTCAGATATCTTCATTAGGACAAATGGCAACTTAGCTTTAGAAGACCTTGATTTGATTGTATACAACACTTCTGTAGATGAGAATGACCAAATTATTCTAGAAGACGGAACTGACCTTGACCGATATATTAAAATTATAAACACAGGATTTAGTGGTGCAACAACATTTGATAGTCCAATAACTTGGGACTCACTAAAGGTATAAATACTCAGATAGAAGAGGACACGGATAATGGCATTACAAACATTAGGATTAGGAACAACCGAAGGAGATGGGACAGGTGATTCTATCCGTGACGGTGGTGACAAGATCAACGATAACTTTAGTGAAATTTATACTCTGTTGGGTACGGGTACTGCACTAAGTTCTGGTATCAGTGCTACTGCTACTGTTGTTACTCTTGCTGCACCTTCAATCACTGGTGTTGCATCATTTGCAGACGGCAGCGTATCAGCACCATCAATTACAAACACGGGTGACACAAATACTGGAATATTCTTTAGTGCTGCTGATACAGTCAATGTGACTACTGGTGGAACTGAAAGAATTGAAATTGACAGTTCGGGTTTGGATGTAACAGGTAATGTTACAGCAACGGGAACAATCACCGCTGCAACGGCTTTCGTTCCAGACGCACAAGATGGTGCTGCACTGGGCACAACCTCATTGCAATTCTCTGACTTATTCTTAGCAGATAGTGCTGTAATTGGTTTCGGTGATGATAACGATACAACATTAACCCATACTGATGGTGCTGGTCTGACACTTAACTCAACAAATAAATTAATGTTCAATGACGTTTCACAATTTATTCAAGGTGCAAGTGCAACAGTTTTAGATATTGCTGCTACAGATGAGATTGAACTCACTGCTACTCTAATTAATGTTGTTGGAGCATTAACTTCTAGTGGTTTAGTTACTGCAAATGGTGGTATAGTAATTCCAAATGATGCAGATATTGGATCAGCAGGTGCCACAGATGCGATGCAAATATCTTCTGGTGGTATTGTTACATTTAAAGATGACATTCTCATAAAAGATGGTGGTACGATAGGTGTTGCATCTGCAACATCTGCTATGACAATTGCTTCAACTGGTATCGTTACTTTTGTAGATGATATCTTAATTAAAGATACTGGAACAATTGGTACTGCAACTACTCCAGCTGCAGTAACAATTGCAGCAAATGGTAATGTTACTTTCTCTGGTAGTATATCATCCGCCGGGTCTGCATTTAAAGAACAGGGTAAAGAAACTGTCTTTATTCCAGCTGGAGCAATTCGACCCACAATATCAAATGGTTGTGCGGGTCTTGTAGATGTTGAAACAACCGCTGGTAGACCAGATATGCAAGTTCTTGACTTTGATGCTTCTGCTGATGAAGCAGCTCAGTTTCAAATTGCATTCCCAAAAAGTTGGAATGGAGGCACCATCACTTTCCAAGTATTTTGGACAACCGCTGCAACAGATACGGATGGTGTTGCTTGGGGATTACAGGGCGTTGCTGCTTCTAACAATGATACAATTGACGTTGCATATGGTACAACAGTTGTTGTTACAGACGATGCGCTCGGTGCGGCAGAAGATTTGTGCGTGACCGCAGAGAGTGGTGCGGTGACTATTGCCGGATCGCCTGCTGCAGCAGATATGTGTTATTTTAGAATATTTAGAGATATTTCAGACGGCAATGATGATATGGCCGAGGATGCTAGACTCATTGGCGTTAAATTATTCTTCACTACAGATGCTGCTAACGATGCTTAATAGGAGTATATAAATATGTTTGGGTATAATTTGATTGGCGGTGTTGGTTCTCCAACACCAACAGTACATACTAATGACATGACATCTAGTGGTGATTTAGGATTTTTTGCTGCGGGCGGCGATTGGTTATATGATGCAGATGAAACTAATTCACAGGATGATGATAATTGGATTATGATGGTTCGTCCATACAACCCAGCTAACTATGGAGGTACTCCAATTGCATATGATACTTCAGATCACTCACTCAGTGAAGGTAGTGATTGGGTATTATATAATCAAGGGGGGAGTAATCATTCAGGCGGAGGCACGCAATTAAGTTTAGATAGGGCTTTCTGGGGGATGCGGTCTTCTACTAGTGGTTATACTGCCAAAAATTATATGACTGATCTAGCAAATGACTTAGGTAGTTTTACTAATAACGTCGCCGTTACCACCCAAACGGAACGCTATTCAGCCGGGCACCGTCTAAATGATACAACTGGAATTTTCTATGCTAAGTCTAATTCTCAACAACAAATTATTGGTACTTATAATGGTGGAGCGACTACAACGATTGCTGCAACTCTTGGTGATGGGCCCGCACAGTATATGTGGGACTTCTCATCCCCCGGCGGCGGAACGGAGTACGCTAATTTAGGTACTGCAAATACATGGGTATATTTAAATACTAATAACAGTGCAACTTTTGCTGAAGGCACTACAAGACTTGATATGAATCATTGTGTGTGGGATGGCAGCGCTGGAACAGCTGTTACTAAAGTTGACAGAGATAGTGTGGTTACATTACCAACACACACTGGAAGCACACTGGCACCTACTATTTTAGCCACAACTTGGGGTAATATACTTATTCATTTTGATACTTCAAATCCCGGCAATTCAGTAGTATACCCTGTTACTTGGTCAGGCACATCACCGACCATAGGCTCTGCCGTTCCGTGGGCGGGGGGGACTCAAATACCATCTCATGAATGTTATTTAAAGGGGTTAGATGGAAGCGGTATTGTTCATAATGGTACAAAATACCAATGTGGTCAAGATAGAAGTGGTAGGAACGTCGATTTATATAGAACGTGTAGAATTTATACATCTGGAAGTGATCTTAAATTAGATACTATTGACATTGATTTTTCTAAACCAAATGGTGAACACACGTTAAGAGTTCGTCATAGAGGAGTTGTAACATTTTCATCAACAACCGATGCCTCTGTGTGGCCGCTATTTATGGCAAACAATAAAGATTTGGGAATTTGGCACAAAGACACTGGAAAGTTTCATTACATTGAAAACGCATATTATTAAGGATTAAATAAATGGCTCAACCTTACGATTACATATTAGCAAAATATATTGAAATTGGTAAAAGAGAAAGTAAATATATTGGTCATTCATATTATCTTTCATTAAGTTCAGCTCTTGAAATGGCTAAAGAAGAGTTTGGTAATACTTATACTGGGGAAGAATATAATATTGCAATGATAAATTCTGAGGTATATGTATTGGAAAACTACGCTAATAATTTTACAAGAATACCAGATTAAACTAGTTTGAGAATAACCAAGGCATAGTTGGTGATGTCGTATAAATACTAATACAGATTAGAGGAATCAAAAAATGACAGCAATCATAACACAGAAATTTAGGGCGCATAATGCAGAACAGTTTTTTGAGTCCTTCTCAGAAGCCTCGTCAAATGCATATTATATGATGATCGGTAAGGCCACACCATTTACATCATCAACTAGTGGGGGAACAGATGCATCTCCACCCACACCCGCAGATGATGTGTCTAGTGAATATTATCTTTGGGATCAAACGATTGCTGCTAAAAATATTGCGGCGAGTGATGTTACCTTTGCAATCCCCCGTAGAGATTGGGAGAATAGTTTCGTTTACGACAAATATCAGGATAATGTTAGTGCAAGTAACCTATCCCAATCTGGTGCAACTAATCTCTGGGATTCCACATTCTTCTTTCGTACATCTGATAACCGTGTATACAAAGTTATGAACAATAATGGAAACGTAGGGTATAGTGGTTCTGAACCTACATCTGAATCCACATCACTTTTTGCACAGGGCGGTTATATCCTAAAATATATGTACACAATTTCAGCATCAGAACAGACCAAGTTTCTGACAACAGATTTTATGCCTGTCAGTACTGACTCTGTTGTATCAGCTGCAGCAACTGATGGTGCGATTGTATCACTGTCAGTGACAGGTGGTGCTAGTTATACAGATGGCACTTACTATGTTGCGGTCAATGGTGATGGTACATCAGCGGGAACATCTTCTGGTGCAGTTATTTCCTTTATTGTTTCTAGTGGTAGTATTCAAGATTTTGGACTGACCTCTGGAACGGACACTATCGTTTATGCCGCTGGTGCGGGGTACACATACGGAACAGTTACCCTTACTGACGCAACAGTATTTGCAAATGCAGCACTGACAACTGCTGTTGATACTGGTGATATTAATAATGGTAGTGGTGGCGCAATTGGTGTTTTCATTAGTCCAAAGGGTGGTCATGGTTTTGATGCAGTTCAAGAGTTCGGTGGTCACTATGTTATGTTGAACACACTCTTTATTGGTGCAGAACGTGATGACCTTCTCACAGGTAATGATTTCCGTAACATTGCAATTGTCACAGACCCAACAACCTTTGGGACATCAACAGTTGCATCTGACCAGACAGCTCGTCAAACCTATGCACTAAAACTTACTGGTCTTAGTGGAACATTTGTTGATGACGAGAAAATTACTCAAGCCTCAACGGGTGCCATTGGTAGGGTTGTAGAGTGGGATAGTGGAAACTCTATTCTTTATTATCAACAGGAAAGATATACAAATTACGGTACAAATTCCCTTGGTGCTTATGTTGCATTTTCGGGTGCAAATGCTGTAACAGGTGCAGACTCTAGTGCAGTTGGAACACCAGACTCAACCGCAGATGCAGCGGTCACTCTTGCAAACGGATTTACTGTCACATTTTCTGATGGGTATGTTAATCCAGAACTGCAACCAGACAGCGGTAACATTATCTATACAGAAAACAGATCACCTATCTCCCGTGCTACTGACCAAACGGAAGACATCAAAATTGTAGTGGAATTCTAATATGGCACAAAAAACTAATCTTAATGCAGCACCGTACTTTGATGATTTTAATGCAGAGAATAATTATCACAGAATTCTCTTTAGGCCGGGTTTTGCAGTTCAAGCGAGAGAACTAACGCAACTACAAAGTGCTTTGCAACATCAGATTGAATCTCACGGTAGTCACATTTTCCGTGAAGGGGCAATGGTTGTGCCCGGACAAGGAAAAACTCAACGATATCACTCCCTGAAACTTGCAAGCACATTTAATGGTGAACAGGTTGACCCATCACAGTATTATAATGTAGATAGTCCTACAACTATTACTGGTGCAACAACAGGCGTTACTGCAAAGGTTATTGGTTTCAAGGCCGCAACGACGACAGACCAACCACTCCTTTATGTTTCTTATGAACGTGCTGGTAGTGACTTCACGACCACTATTTTTGCAGATGGTGAGAACATTACTGCAAACACGGCGATCACACATTCAACTCAGTCATACGGGACGGGTGTTGCAGCTGTTACAACATACACTTCTGTATATAGTGCTGCTGCGGGGTCAAGTGCAACACAACTTGCAAGTGCAACAGGTCCAGCATCAAGAACAGGTCTTGCATTTGCTATCGAGTCTGGTATATACTACATTCGTGGTTTCTTTGTTAATAATGTATCAGAAACACTTATTATCAATAACTATGATGAAGATTATACAGGTACAGTTGGATTTACAGTAAACGAAACTATTATTACACCAGAGAGTGCATCAGCTCTATTGGATAATTCTACAGGGTCTAGTAACTATGCTGCGAAGGGCGCACATAGACTGAGTATTTATGTTGCATTATCTTCTATTACAACTTCAACGAATACAACTAATTTTATCGCTCTTGTTGATGTTAAAAATGGTAAGTCAAGTTCAATCGGGCGGACAACACCTTATGCTCAACTTGCAGATGAAATGGCAAGGCGGACTAATGATGAATCTGGAAATTATACTGTTCGTCCATTTGAATTTCTTGCAAGTGAATCAGTAGATGTTAGTGTGGGTCGAGATAACTTACTTGGTAAATATATTGCGGGGGCCCCGACTGATGATGGTAACATTGCTAGTAGTGATTTTATAGCTATCTCTGTATCGCCGGGAAAGGCATACGTCAGAGGGTTTGAAATTGAGAAGACTCAATCTACAATTAAAGATGTTTCTAAAGCAAGAGATTTTAATACTGTTAATGCGGGTATCTCAACCTTTGATATGGGCAACTATGCGCTTGTCTCAAATGTATATGGCACCCCAGACATTACAGCGGTAACTGGTGAATCTACTGCATTCAAGACTGTTCAATTTTATGATGCAAAAAATACGGTTAGAGGTTCTACAAACGGTAATTTAATCGGTGTTGGACGATCTAGAGGAATTGAATTCCACTCTGGTGTTGCTGGATCAAGTGCTGCGGCGAACCTTTCTGTTTACAAATTATTTCTATTTGATATCCGACCATTTACAAAACTGACTTTGAGCGGCACTCCATCTCCAACACTTCTTGCTTCACATTCAAACGGTGGTGTATTGGTAACCGGCGTAACTTCGGGTGCCACGGGTTTGGTTTATGCATCTGGAACTTCTGCAACCACAGTAAATCTAACTTCTGTGGTTGGTGTATTTAGAGCAGGAGAAGAACTTCAAGCATCAGATTCATCTGAGGGTGATGGTGGTACTATTGAAAATAGTAGTAATGCAGACATTACACTTGTATCAGTCAAAAGTTATAATGTTGCTGATTTTAGACAGGTCTTTATGGATGATGCAGATAGTGGCCAAGACTTTACTGCTGATTTTGAGATTGAAACTCTAACAAACATCTTTGCTGATATTTCTCTTGAAGATGATGCAACATCATCTATCCAACAGGAGGATGGTACGGGTTCTGGTAATGTTATTCAAGAGGGGTTTAATAGTACATCAGCAAAACTAAAAGATACAGAGAAAAATCGATCTATATTTAAACTACCAAAACGAATAGTTAAAACACTCCTAACCGCAACAAATGCTGGTGCCAGTGATACGCAATATACAATTCGTAGACAGTTTGTTGGAACTACAGACTCTTCAGGTATTGTTACCTTTACTGCTGGTACGAATGAAACATTTTCCTCACACAGTGAAGCAGACTATACACTATCTATTCTAACCGCTGGTGGTGGAACGGGAGCCCAAGGCGACCTTGTTAGTCTTTCTGATAAAATTGGCGGTGCAGGATCATCATCTATTACTATTACAGATACAACCATATTAGGAAGTGCAGCGAAAGTAAAAATTGTTGCAACAATTCTTAAAACTTCTGTTATTCAAAAAAGTAAAACTGTTAATTTGATGAAGCAATTGAAAGTAGTTGCTGGAACAACAGATGCTTATGGAACCCGCCCTACTGATAATAATATTTCTCTTGGTCGTGCTGATGCATTTAATCTTGTTGCAGTGTTTGACTCTGGGGGTGCAAGTATAGATGCAGTTGCTCCAGATTTTGTTCTAACTAATCAGGCAGGAACATTTACCAGAGGTGAAAAAATTACTGGTGGAACAAGCCGTGCAACTGCAAGAATTGTTGATATTACATCTCCCATGAGTTATGTTTTGTCTACTTCACTTACCTTTGTATCAGCCGAAGTAATCACTGGTGAAAGTTCTGGTGCATCTGCTACTATTGGAACTCTTACGGATGGGAGTGTAAACATCACAACCAAATATTTGTTTGATGATGGACAACGTGATAACTTCTATGACATTTCACGAATTGTTAAAAAACCATCTTCTCCTGCACCCACAGGAAGGTTACTTGTCATATATGATTATCTGGAACATGGTACAGGAGATATGTTCACAGTTGACTCTTATGTTGATATTGCTAATCAAATGGATTATGAAGACATTCCAACATATACCGCAACTAAGGTTGATCCTGACAGCCCATCACCAGCAGGACAATTTCCATTAAGAGATAGTTATGATTTTAGATCAAGGGTTGGAGATATTGCTGGTGCCTCAACTACACTAACAACTATTGACGAAATTACGGGAAACTCTTTTGACTTCTACTCTAGACAGTATGATGGTACTGGTGCATCAGTCTCCGATTTTTGCAAACCCGGCTCTACTATTCAAGCAGACCTTGAGTATTATCTTGGTAAAAGAGCATCGATTGTGATTGATGATAGGGGAATTATTAGTGTTATTGATGGAGCATCAGCGGATTTCCCCGTTAAACCTGATATCCCACTGGATTCTATGAAACTTGCTGACCTTAGAATACCACCATTTACCTTTAGACCAGAAGATGTTACAATTATCAGAACAAGAAATCAAAGATTTACCATGAAAGATATTGGTAAGCTCAATAACCGTCTTGCTAATGTTGAAAAAATGACAACTCTAAATCTATTGGAAAGAAATGCTTTGGACTTTGAGGTGTTGGATGCCAATGGATTGAATAGATTTAAGTCAGGAATTGTTGTTGATAATTTTCAAGGACATAGAGTTGGTGATGCATACCATAAAGATTATAGAAACTCTATGGACTTTTCGAGTGGAATTTTGCGACCAATTCATGTCACTAAATCCATTGATTTGGAAGAAAATGCAACTACTGATGCGGCAAGAACTTCTGCTGGTTATCAGAAGACAGGTGATCTTATCACTCTTCCATACACAGAGGTTGTTCTAACAGAACAACCATTTGCTAGTACAGTTGAACGTGTTGCACCATTTTTGACTGCAACATGGAAAGGTGTATTGACCATAGACCCAACTCAGGATAACTGGATGGAAACAGAAATTGCTCCCCAGTTAATTATTAATCGTGAGGGCAACTATGATGCAGTTGTTGCTGCTATTGGTAATAATATGGGTACTGTTTGGAACTCTTGGCAAACAACTTGGGCTGGTGTTGTGGTGAGAGATGATGGTGTTGAAGCGGATTTGGGTTTTGATTTCGGCACACAATAATTATCGTAATAAATATGAATAGAAATACAAACGGAGATATGCCAGATGACACTTAGAAATTTTAATGCAACTCAACAGTCTAGAACTGGTGTGTTAACAGAGGTATTTGAAGATATTGAGCTTACAAGTAATGGGTTTAGGTCTATTGCTAAAACTCTCATCCCATATGCTCGTTCAAAAACAATTACTTTTACTGCAAAAAGCTTGAAACCTTTCACAAAATTGCATGTGTATTTTGATAAGAAAGTGGTTAATGCATATGTCACGCCAGCTGCATCTGGTGGAGTTGGCACTGCATTTTCAAACTTCTCTGATGTTGTATCTCCTGTCGCCGGTAGTACCTTGATTAGTGATGGTGTTGGTAACTGTGAAGGAACCTTTACCATTCCCAACCCAAGAATTTCTGGCAACCCCCAGTTTGCAACTGGCGATATTGAGTTTGTATTAACATCAGACCCAAATAATGCCCAAGTGGGTGACGGCGCAAGTGAAATTGTTGCAAGGGAGACTTTTGCAGAGGCAGTTTATTCTGCAAAAGGTATATTGGACACGCAACAGGAAACCATTATATCTACTAGAAATGCGATTGTAAGAACAACAAGTTTAACAGAAAATAGTGGACTTATTTTAGGTGCTGTTATACCAGCGTCCGGCGGAGATGATGGCGGCGACGGCGACGGCGGCGACGGCGACGGCGGTGATCCATTAGCGCAGACCTTTATTGTTTTGGATACAGATAGCGCTGATGGAATTACTGGCGCATTTCTAACTTCTTGCGATATATTTTTCTTTGAAAAAGATGATAATTATCCTGTAACAATGGAAGTTCGTAATGTAGTTAATGGTGCCCCCGGACCTAAGATTTTACCGTTTGGTAGAAAAACATTACAGTCTTCAGAAATTACAACATCTACAGATGGAAATACTGTTACAACATTTACCTTTGATTCTCCCGTATATGTGCAGGGTGGAACAGAATATTCAATCTGTCTATTAACTAATACTCCAGATTATAAAGTATGGATTTCTGATCTTGGAACACAGGATACTGCTGGTAATGAAATTACAGACCAACCTCATGTTGGTGTTCTTTTTAAGAGTTCAAATAATAATTCATGGGTTCCTTCCCCCACACAGGATATGAAGTTCTCCCTGAAACGAGCTAAGTTTGACACAACTGCTGCTGGTTTGGTTACATTACAAAATCAAACACTTCCTGCAAAAACTCTTAAAGTTAATCCTTTAGAGATGCTTGATAATAGTACAGTTCTAAAAATTAACCATGATGGACATGGTATGTATTCTACTGCTAATAACGTCACCATTGCTGGGGTTAAGTCTGGTGCAACAACGACACTTGCTGGTGCTATTTCTGGCACCGCAACATCTATTACTCTTACGAGTGGAACAAACTTTGATGACACTAGTGGTAAGTATTCTAGAGACGCATCTAATATATACTATATTAAAATCGATGATGAGATTATTAGTTATACCACTATTTCTGGAACGGGTATCACTAGTGCGACACGGGGTGCGAATAGTACAACGGCAGTATCTCATGCGAATGGTGCGACTGTGGAACTATATCAAATACATAAAGTTCCACTCTCCGACATTAATAAAACACACACTACAATTGCTAATATTCAACAGGATAGTTATACTATTGTAACTGCAACTACACCAGTTGTTGATGGTGCTGGTAGTACTTCAACAATGGGCGGTAGTGTTGTTACTGCAACAGAAAATGCTCAGTATGATGTTTCTACAACTAACATGGGTCTTTTGATTCTTGCAAGAACTAAAATTGATGCTGGGTTCTTAGCAACAACAGGAACAAGCCCAAGCGGTTCTGAAACTTCATTTACAAAATCAACAACCAGTAGGGCTCTTCCTCTTCAAGACAACTATTATTGGACAGAAACTAATTTGGTTGCGTCCGGTATTAACGAAACAAATGAAATGTCTGGTGATAAATCTCTTACTATTCCGTTGACTTTGAGTTCAGATTTAGATGCGCTATCTCCTGTAATTGATACGCAAAGGTTATCTATGATTGCCGTATCAAATCAAATCAATAAGATTGATTCTTCATCTGATGTGTATCCAACATCCATATACAGAGCAATGACGGAACCAGAGGGGGATAATCATTCTGCAATCTATCTTACTAAGAAAATTAATTTAGAAACTCCCGCAACTTCTTTGCGAGTTCTTTTGGATGCTGTGCGACAATCTGATTCAAGTATTAAATTATTGTATAAAACTTTACGAGTTGATAATGCATTTGATTTTGATGAGATGAGTTTCAAATTCTTTAATGATGATGGAACTGTTACTGGGTCTGGCGGACCAGATGTTACAACCCGTCCTTCTGAAAGAAGGGGTGAATATCTTGAACATGAATACACTGCTGGTGTAACAGATGATGGCATTGGTTCTCCATTGGAAGAATTTATTGCATTTCAAATTAAAATTGTTATGAGAACAACAAATCAATCAACACCACCACTGCTTAAAAATCTTCGTGTTTTGGCTCTTGCAACATAAGATGTCAGAATATTTTAAAATAGAGAATGAAGATAATTATGTTAAGTCTTCTAATGGTAGTCATGGTATTATAAATAACAATGTGAACGCATATGAGGTTGCAAAAAAACGTGCGGGGGAAGCACAAATACAGAGGGATGAGGTGCGTGAAACAACCAGAGAAATTAATATTTTAAAATCTGAGATGCACGAAATTAAATCCCTGTTACAACAATTAGTGAAAGAGAACTAAAATGGCACTAGTATCAGCAAATCAATTATCACTAGAAAAAACTCTAGAAGAACTGATTAAAGAATTCAATGCTCTTAGGAGCGATGTTACATCTGTAACATTGGAATCTCTCGTCGCAGCTGCGTCTGCTCAAATTGTTTTTGAGGGTGCAACTGATGATGCAAATGAAACCACACTTACAGCTGTTGATCCTACTGCTGATAGAACAATCACACTCCCAGATGCAACGGGCACAGTTGTTACAACAGGTAATGCTGATGCTGGTGCAACCACAACAACATTTGCTGACCTAGACCATTTCCTAATCAATGACGGGGGCACTCTCAAGAAGATGAGTATTGACACAGCGTTGTCGAGTCTCCCCGCACTGATCCCCTCTTCTGCTAACGCAAATGCGATTGGTTCTGCATCACTAGAATGGTCAGACCTTTTCCTTGGTGATGGTTCGGTAATAAACTTTGGTAATGACCAAGATACAACATTAACACACACAGACGGTGCAGGTCTGACACTTAACTCAACCAATAAACTTATGTTCAATGATGCATCACAATTCATTCAAGGAGCAAGTGCAACAATCCTTGACATTGCTGCCACAGATGAGATAGAACTTACTGCAACACTGATTGATGTAGTGGGTAACTTTACTATTTCTGGTACAGTTGTTGGTGCGAGCACAATCCAAGGTACTACCATAACAGCAACAACTGCTTTTGTTCCAGACGCACAAGATGGTGCTGCACTGGGTACAACCTCATTACAGTTTTCAGATTTGTTCTTGGCAGATAGTGCTGTAATTGGTTTTGGTGATGATAACGATACAACATTAACACACACAGACGGTGCAGGTCTTACGTTAAACAGTACCAATAAACTCATGTTCAATGATGCATCACAATTCATTCAAGGAGCAAGTTCTACCGTTCTGGACATTGCTGCCACAGATGAGATTGAACTTACTGCAACATTGATTGATGTGGTTGGTAACCTTGATGTTTCCGGTACAGTTGTTGGTGCAAGCACAATCCAAGGTACTACCATAACAGCAACAACTGCTTTTGTTCCAGACGCACAAGATGGTGCTGCATTAGGAACAACCTCATTACAGTTTAGTGATTTGTTCTTGGCTGACGGGGCTGTACTTGGTTTTGGTGATAACAATGAGGTTACCCTAACACACGTTCATGATACTGGTATCCTGTTGAATAGTACGATGGCAATCCAGTTCAACGATGCAAGTCAGTTTATCAATGCACCCAGTAATGCTATTCTGGATATTAATGCTACCGATGAAATAGAACTGAATGCAACTCTGTTAGATGTTAATGCGAACATAAACGCAAGTGGGACATACACTGGTGCTGGAACAATGACCACGGGTGGTAATATTGTTCTTCCTGATGCTGGTACAATTGGTTCAGCTACAGATGTAGATGCCATTGCTATTGGCTCTGATGGTGACATTACATTAACTCAAGACCTAGAACTTCAACATGACGGTGCGATACTTTCCTTTGGTGCCAACGATGAGGTAACACTGACTCATGTTCATGATACAGGTATCTTACTGAATAGTACAAACGTAATTCAATTCAATGATGCATCACAAAACATTGGCGCACCCAGTAATGCTATTCTGGATATTAATGCGACAGACGAAATAGAACTCAACGCAACATTAGTTGATATAAATGCGAATGTTGAAATCAGTGGCAACCTAACAGTAAGTGGTACAACTATACAGGTTGATACTATTACAATGAATGCTACAAACGCCATTGTCTTTGAGGGTGCAACTGCTGACGATTCCGAAACTACACTGACAATTACAGACCCAACTGCTGACCGGACTATCACGTTGCCGGATGAAACGGGGACAGTTCATACTTCTGGTGGTAGCATCGTTATTCCAAATGCAGCAAACATTGGTTCTGCTGGCGATGCAGATGCAATTGCAATTGCTGCTAATGGTGTTGTAACCTTTAGTCAGATACCAGTTATGCCAGCAAACTCCATAGACAGTGATCAATATATAGACGGTAGTATTGATACAGCACATTATGCTGCGGGTTCTGTTGATGCTGCTGCTTTAGGTGCTGACTCTGTTACCGCTGCAAAGATTGGTGATAATGTAATTAACTCTGAACATTATGCTGCTGGTAGTATTGATGCAGAACATATGTCTGCAAACTCCATTGATAGTGACTCTTATGTGGATGGTTCTATCGATAGAGCGCATCTTGCTGGTGGTATTATTGATGGCACCAAACTTGCTGACAACGCCGTGGATAGTGAACACTATACCGATGGAAGTATTGATACAGAACATTATGCAGACGATTCAATAACAGAAGCAAAAATAGCAAATGATGCGATTGGCGCAGCAGAACTGAAATCAGTTTCCACCCTATTGATTAAAAATGCCGCCGGGGGCACCTTGAAAACATTGTATGGTGCTGGTGCATAAATATTGTTATGGGAGTAATTAAATGACTGTTCGTGTTCCCGTAAAATATGATGGTAGTGATATTGTAGAGATGTCAGCCGGTGATATGACTGAATACTATACCTACATTGCATATCTGTATGCCCAAGCACCAACTGTAACTCTTACTGTTGTGTCTGCTAGTGGTACATTGACTCCCGGTTTGACTGATACAAGATTGCAGGCTGGTGCTGTAAGTAACTCTGCAACTGCTTTTGTTGCTGAAGGTTCAACAGCAGAACCCACAACAGTCACAGGAACCACATACGATAAAATTACAGGACCAACTTATAATACAGATGGTTCTGCTGCTGGTGATCTGGGCGCTATTGGTTACCCACTATATATTAATGTCGATAATGATTTACAAGTCATGACGCAAGCAGACTATGTTGATACCTTTATCTATGCAACGCTGGACGCAATGATTACTGCATCAGAGGATGCTACGACTAACGGAACATATACCATTACAACTGCCGCAACTGTTGCGAACTATACAGAGGTTTCTGGTGCAAACACCCCAGTATTCGTAGATACCCGTGCAAATACGGCATTATATTCTGCTGCCGGTATTCCAGAGACACTTGATCAACCAACAACTATTACAAGTTATTATCTACAGAGGCGTAATGAAGCAAGGGCATTCCCAAGCAATGCCCTCCTATTTGCAGAAAGTGATGGAAATATTATACAGGGTCCGCTGGCAGCAGATGATTCCACATTCCACGCTGTACTTGCAGTCGATATTAAGTTTCGTGCAGCAGAGGATGATGCTGGACATAAACTAAGTTATAACATTAATGGCTCTGGTAATACTAGAGGAACTGCGATTGTTGATACAAGACTTAATGGTGCTGGTAACTACCAAACTCTACAGGTTGGTGATGACTATCGTTCACAGGAATTTCCAAATGGATCATCTGTAGTAATTGGCACAAACACACTTAACATAGTACATGTCTAATCGTATAAATAAAGAACACAGGAGAAATTAAATGTCATATTTATGGACAGATAAAATTACAGATTACTATTACAGCAATCCAGAGTTGGATACTGTTGCAGTTATGTGGACAGACCCAGAAGATAAACTTACACGGGAACACTACATTAAGGTAGATGAATCTGATGAACAATGGAGAGATTTTGTTGCAGAAGTTTCTTATGAAAAAATCGACGAACGCACTGTGGTTCGACACGAACAGTTTCGTGAACAGTTTCGTGATGCATTTCGTGAGTGGGCTGGAAGAAATGAAGATGACATACAAAATAGAACTCAGTCAAATAAGTTTGAAGATGTAATTATTAATTTTTTCTCAGAATTTGATAATACAGATGCTGATCAAAAAGAACAGTTGTTTAAACTCAAACTCAAAATATTTGAACAAGAATGTGTTAAAAATTCAAAGTCAGCTGACAAGTTTAAAAATGCAAAAACTTTCATTCGTAAAGCAGAAAGTCCTATGGATGTTTTGTTGGGGTATATGGTATTTGCAAATGGTGCTGAACTCAAGATGGCCGATAAAGAAAAGTTTCAAGTGGAGGGGGTATACGTCCCAATAAAATAATTATGAATAATATATTATGTATGAAGTGGGGAGATAAGTATGATGACTCCTATGTTGAGAAGTTGAAAGAACAGTGTGAGGCAAACTGCACTGTTCCTTTTAAATTTTGGTGTTTTACCGACAAGCCAGAAAAAGACTGGCACATTCCAATTCCAACTACACTAGATAAGTTCTATAATGAGGAACGTGGTTTCTTCTGGGCATATCGTAAGTGTTATATGTTTAGACCTGATCTTATTAGTGGTGATGGGAAAATCTTTCCAGATAATTCTAAATTTATGTTCCTTGATCTTGATGTTATCATTCATCAAGATTTAAAGTATTTCTTTGAATTGCCTAACGATAAGCCATGGATTGTTCGTGGGTGGTGGAATGATATTAGTATGGTTAAACAAAATTATGCAAAGCATAAATCAACACCCCTCAACTCATCAGTTATTGTATGGAAGAAAGGTCAGCTGATGCCAGTGTGGAACCACGTTGTGGATAATGCAGAAGTTGTTTTCTTTACATCACCAAGTCTAGATAACTACTTTGCTCACCACTGGTATGATCCTTGGAAAGAAGATGACGGATTTCTACGAGGATTTCCACAAGGAGATATCTATTCATGGTATAAGGGGAATGTTTTTCCTGATGATATGGAGAAAAAGAAAATAAGAGAAGACCACAAAATTTGTTTATTTAACAATAGCACACAGACTGAGGGTGTTAATACTGATGAGATAAAAGAATTATGGTAGATCATATAAAATTTACAACTGAAATTGCTGAAGATTGGAAGTCTGTTCTTTCTCTAGTACATCACGATGAATATAATCACTGTATCAAAAGAATTCGAGATGCATCAACAGCGTCCCAGTTGCAAAGTAAGTTATGGTTAGTTTCAGAAATCGTAAATCTTGGTATCAGGGCTGAGAGGGTAGCTCTTCTTGCTGGTTGGTATGCAAACTTCATCACACCACTTTTGATTGATGAACTTGGAGTAAAATATATACTTAACCTAGAAATTGATCCTGATGTTAAAACTCTTACCTATAAATTTAATAAGAGATATAAAGATCAAGACTCTGAGACAAAAGCATTATACAAGTGTTATTTGCATGACGTTATGTTTGAACCTCTAAAATATGGTCATTTTGATTTAGTTATTAACGCATCATGCGAACATATGTTCCCCATGTCAAGGTTTCGTAAACTAAACAAGTCTAATAATCATATATATGTGTTACAGTCAACCGATGATGAACAATGGGATGATCATATAAATTGTGTTAGTGGCCCAGAGGAATTAGCGGATCAGGCAGAGATTGTTGATATTATGTATTCTGGCACACTAAAATTGGACAATGGTATGAACAGGTTTATGGTGATAGGACGATGAACATCGTAGAGTGGTGCCGGGATCATGATGTCTGGTATTTAAAGATTGATATAGAGATTCCAGAAGTTTGCATGAAGGAAGCACAGGCAGTATATGACGAAGGTTTCTTTGTTGATCACAGATATGGTGACGGCGACGGTTGGAGGTCAGCATCTATTCACAGTTTTGTGGAGAAAGGTTCTGACCCATCATTAGGATGGTTTCATACAAAAAATCCAAGCGGGCATGGTCTGTCTGAGGATAATGTTGATTGGGGGTGGACAGAGATTGCAGAAGTTGCCCCAGAGACTAAGAGGTGGTTAGAGGATTTCCCCCACAAGTCCTATAGACGTTTGCGGTTTATGTTATTGGAACCGGGCGGCGCTATTGTAGATCATAATGACTCCAATGAAAAAAGAGACAGAGAAGGTAGAACAAGAAACATTTCTGGTGCAATCAATCTTGCGTTCTATCAACCTGAAAATTGTTATCTGAGACGAACAGACACAAAGGAAGAGTTGCCTTTTGAGAACTGCACGGGTTTCTGGTTTGATAATGGTGTGCAGCACGAAGCATTAAACAGCTCAAATGAGAATAGGTTTCACTTTATTATGCATGGGGGTTTCAATAAGGAACGTGAAGAACTTATGAAGAGGTCGTTGGTCAAACAATTTGGTAAAGATGTGTTGCGAGAGATTGATGACCAAAAAACTTGAAGATTATAAATGGTTTTGTCCAGAACCCTTTACAAATACTATGAACTCTATAACTGGTTCAGGTGAAATGAATATACCTTGTTGTCACATTAACAGCAATAAATGGAATAGGAAAGTTGAAGGTCAAGATATAAAATCCTTTCGAAAAGAATTTATAAATGGTGGTGGACCTTTAATTGATAATGTTTGCACTAGGTGTATTAAACAAGAGGAATCTGGAAACAAAAGTTTTAGACAAAATCACTTAGATAATTTCAATGGTAAGTTTGCACATAAGAAAAAAGAACTAGAAGAGAATTTAGACAACCCGCCATTACTTACTATGGAATTTAGAGCGCAAGATAATTTTTGCAATTTGAGATGTAACATGTGTAAATCGATACTGTCTTCTGGACTTGCCAAAGAAAACTTGGCATTGGGAAAACCCATTCATCATAGATTGAATAATAATCCTCGTTTTAAAAAAGAATCTAATATTCCTAACTTAGAAAACTTACTAGAGCTGAAACTTGTTGGTGGAGAGACATTAGCAATTGATGATAACTATAAGGTCATGGAAAAATGTCCAGCTGATGTGGTAGTCCATATCACAACCAATGCAACTGTAACTCCTAAATTTAACGATAAGGATATATTTGACTATATTTCAAAATTTAAAGAGATACATATGAATGTGTCTATAGAATTTTGGGGAGATAAAAATAACTATCTACGTTTTCCATCAAAGTGGGATCGTATTATGGACAATGTTAAAAAGTTTAAATCTTTTGATAATTGTATAGTAAATTATCACGCTACAATAAATGCTTTAAACGTAGGTTATATGTTAGAAATAATTGATAATGCTGATTGTCCAATTGCAATAGACAATTTAGTATATGGTGAGAATGAAATTTATTCAATCGTTTCGGTTCCTCCAGAGATAAGAGAACAATACTTAGAGAAGTATTATCGTGATTATAGGAAAGAAACAGATACTATAATCACATACCTTGAAAATATTGAATATGATAAATCTCAAATGATTCGTATGTTACAAGACATAAAGGATAGAGATAAATATCGTGGAACGTGTTTAACTGATTTGTTTCCAGAATGGAGAAACTATTATGAAAAGCTTTGATGAATTTGTTGCATTGTGGGAGAAGGAAACAGATAAGGTAAAAATTAAAAAAGAATTTAAACATATGTTGTTTCTGGTGGTTTATCCTGACAAACTAAAATGGGATTTTGGAATAGAGAAACAAACTCAAACTACAACATTTATGGTTACAGGGGGTGCTACTGGAGCATCAACAGGCCACGATGTTCGTTTTTGTTATAGGAGCGAAGTTCACGATCTTCTTTTAAAGTGTGATCATACCCATGCTATGATTGTATCAGTTGGTATGGTATTCGATATGGTGTCCGGTGGGCCTGAAAAACGAGTTACACCAATAACGGACTTCTATGATTTTGTAGAGAGCGATCAGTTTTGCAAAGCTCATATTATGGCAAGGCCAAAACATAAAGCATATTTTCACCATCAACATATCAATTTAAATCTTACGGTATGGAAGGATATCGGTTCTCCTGATATGTCTAAGAGATATGCTGTTGTTAAACGATCCCCCGATAATTACCATGATGACTATACCCCGCCATGGATAGAACTAGAGGGGATGCCTACTGTCACAAATTTTACGAATGCTGAAAGATCGAGAAAATCCTTTTCATATTATAGAGATGATCAAACTGCATTTTGGAAAGACCTTGACAATGTAGATATGAACGATTATTATTTTAGTAGATTTATGACGAGAATACGAAAACAATTTTATATAGAGAATACAGAAAGAGTTGGAGAACTACCTACAGAAAAATTTGATATTATATTTTCAACTACAGCTGGTTATCGTGCTGCACTACTTGCAGACCAATTAGAGTTTGACGGTGAAGTTGTGTTGTTTGATTACTGTCAAGAAAATTTAGATATAAAACAAATGATAATAGAAATGAATATGTCTTTGCCAGAAATTAACTCTTATGGTAAAATGATCGACCATGATATGGTACTTCCTGATTCTATCGCAAAACAATCTGTAAAAAGTATGGGTTCTTTTGAAAATTTAAGGCAATTAGAAGAAAAAATGGAAAGGGACTATGACATTGAGTATTGGTTGATGGATTTAATATCACCAAACTATGATAGAATTTTGGAAAAAATTCAAGGTAAGACAGTATTTTTCGACGCAACTAATATCTTTTGTTATCACATGTCACACGCATATTATACTCTAGATGAATTGGTCAATTCGTATAAAAAATTACGAGATGTTTTGACATCATCTAATGGAACCTTTTATAGAGGCACTTCACCAACCAAACAAAAAATAGATGCATGGGTATCCAAATGGATATCGTAGCAGTTCGTATTGGTGATAAGTATGGTCCAGAGTATGAGACATACTTAGAGAACAAGTTACCAGAACACAACTTTATCTGGGTTCATGAACCATATCATCCATCTGTCACTTTGCAATGGAACAAGATGTGGGGTATGCAGATGGACACCGATGAACCTATCTGTGTGATGGACATTGACATTTTGCTTATGGGTGATTATAAGAAGGTTTTTGACTATCCAATAAAGCCGGGACAGTTTCTTGCAATGCCGGGATGGTGGAGAAATGATTCCGACACTTATGAGATTAATGGTGGGTTCTTTAAATACTACCCAAAGGAATGCAAATATATCTATGACAAGTTCATGAAGGATATTCATCATTGGCAACAGTTTTATATTAAGAATGGCCAAACCACTGGGCCTGTTAATGGTGAACAATATTTTGTAGAGGATAGTGTGAATGAAAGATTAGAACTTATCACACTTCCTAACGAGTGGTTTACCAGATGGGTTGCTGATGATAAGGTTATTGATTTTAAAAACAACAAAACTTGGCAGTACAGGATGACTGAGCGATATGAGAAGGCAACTGGTAACGATTGGATATATATGGGGGGAGAGTTTCATCCCGATATAAAAATTGTGCATTTTACAAACCATAGAAACAAACCTCATGAATGGAGAGACTATGAAAATTTTTGCAGCAACTAGTTCTTCTTCAGATAGTACATATCTGTTATATAAACTCCTTACTGAAACTACAGATGATATTATATCAAGGATACTTCGTCTAGATGCATCTGATCAAGACGTAACACAGTATCCTATTGTGTGTAATTGGTTGAAAGAAAATGTTCGTGATTTTGATTTTGATTTTTCAGAGTTTGAAGATCGTGCTAGTGATACCATGTTAGAAACTATAAGATCAAAATGGTATACTGTTGCATTGTTATCAGAAATGCACGATGTAAACTTAATATGTATAGGTTATAATACATATAATTGGAGTCCTTCTAATTGGTATTTTAAAAGTTCAGAGTCAACTGAAAATTTTTATAGAAGAGGAAATTTATATTCTAGAGTAGATCATTCCATTCTTAGAGATTACACAGATATTCCCATTGAATGGCCGTTAATGAATCGCAAAGATGAACCTATGGGAAGATGGGAAACGTGGGAGTTAATACCGAAAGAGCTTCAAAAGTTAGTTTCTCACTGTTCATGTGAAAAGTGTGCTAAATGTAAATGTCGGGAATGGTATAATAAAAAGAAAAAAGAAGGATTTAGTGCTGTAGAACTTGATGATATTATTATGAAGGAGGGAAAATATGGGAAATATTATACAAAAGAAAGTATTCCAGACACTAGGCATGATGCTTATGCAGACCAGAAATTTCCAGTATGGAAACCGAAGTTGTCCAGTTATCAAGCATTACCAACAAAACCTCACAATAGATGATGAACTACATAAACCAAATCTTATAAATATAGGAAAAAGGATACTTCTATGGCCATACCTATAAGTAAATCAACATTCAAAGATTATTGCCTGCGAGCATTGGGTTCTGGGGTCATTGATATTAACATATCAGACGCTCAGGCAGATGATCGTATTGATGAAGCTCTTCAGTATTTTGCACAATATCATTATGATGGTATTGAGAAGATGTATCTCAAACATCTAATTACCGCAGCAGATGTTGCAAGGGGAACAGCAAATATAACCTCAACGGGAACAGATACGGCAGACATCACTATTACTGATACATTCCTAGAGGGTAGTAATTTTATTCCAATGCCTTCTGCTGTTGTGTCAGTGATACAGGTCTGGCCGTTCACTGGTACAGGTGGTGGTTCGAACATGTTTGATGTTCGTTATCAGTTGCGCCTTAATGATTTATATGACCTATCTTCTACTTCTGTCATTCAGTATCAGATGGCAATGGATAACCTTGACCTTCTAGAACATATCCTTGTTGGTGAAACGCCAATTCGATTTAACCAACATCAAAATCGTCTTTATATTGATGGCGATTGGACAAATGACTTTGTTGCTGGGGAAGATTATATCATTGCAGAATGTTATCGCAAAATAGACCCAGACACATATATAGATATCTATGATGACATCTTCCTAAAGAGATATGCAACTGCCCTGATTAAACAGCAATGGGGTGCAAACCTATCCAAGTTCAGTGGTGTTGCGATGCTTGGTGGTGTTACTATGAATGGTGAGACTATCTATTCACAGGCACAGGAAGAGATTAATAAGTTGGAAGAACAAATTCAGCTTACGTTTGAGTTACCTGTGAATTATATGATAGGTTAAAGGAACTACTTTTATAAATAACTATATGAATTAACTTTCTATAGGAGTGAATAATGGAAAAATATGGTTTTGTTTATATTTGGAGAGATCGAAAGCATAATAAATATTATATAGGATGTCATTGGGGAACTGAAGATGATGGTTATATTTCATCATGTAAATGGATGAATAGAGCTTATAAAAGAAGACCGGAAGATTTCAAAAGAAGAATATTGAAAAAAATATATACTTCTAGGGAAGATTTATTAAACGAAGAATATTATTGGTTGCGGTTTATAGATGATGGTGAACTTAAAGTAAAATATTATAACACTATAAATAAAAAATTTAATCATTGGTCTGTTTCTGAAAGAGACAGTGTTCGAAAGACTATTAGTGAAAAAACTAAAGAAGCAATGTGGAGAGATGATGTAAGAACTAACTATATCAAAGGTATGAAAACCAGAGATAATAAAAGCGCAGACCCAGAAGTTAGAAGGAAAAGGTCTATATCTATGATGGGTAAGAATGTGGGCAAGAAACGCACAGAAGAATCCAAGAGAAAGATGAGTAAAGCAAAGATGGGCACGAAACACACAGAAGAACACATAAGGAAAAAAATGGTAGGTATTAGCAAACTCTATGGGTGCCCTAGTTGTGATAAAAAAATGAATGTTGGGAACCTCACAAAACATATTAAGATTTGCAGAGGATAATTCATGGCTGTAAATAAACATTTTCATACAAGTGGTGTATCTGCGATTGCAACTGAGCAATCTCTATACGCTGACTTAGTTGCAGAAGCAATTCAGATTCATGGTCATGATGTATATTATCTTGACCGCACACTAGTTGCAGAAGACACCGTACTTGGTGAAGATGCGATATCCAAGTTTAATACACAATCCCTTATCGAAATGTATATGGAAGATGCTGGCGGGGGTTATGCTGGAGAACGAGAACTGATGTCTCAGTTCGGTTTGCAGAACCTTAGTGAAGCAACCTTTGTTGTAAGTAAGACAAGGTTTCAGGAGAAAACTAAACAGTTACAAATTGAAACAGGAACAGATTCAACATCATCTGGTTCTATTCAATTGGAATCTGGCACACTCTCAACATCTAAACTAGAGGGTGAGATATTTTATATTATAAACGAAACTGATGCAACAGATGCAGACCGGCCATTAGAGGGTGATGCGATTTATCACCCAACACTAAAGAAACTATTTGAGATTAACTTTGTAGATCACGATGATCCTTTTCACCAGTTGGATAATAATCCGGTTTACAAGATGCGCTGTCGCCTGTTCGATTATGGTTCAGAGTCACTTGATACAGGTATTACAGACATTGATGCAATTGAAGATTCTCTATCAATTGCAAGTTCTGATTATCAGCTGACACTTGAACAGGCAACAGGAACTACCATCAATCAAGAGATCAGGATTGATTATGATACTAGTGAAAGTGGCTTACTGTTGGATGAGACAGATAGCGATAACATTATCGGTGAAGATGAAACCACACTTGGTGGTGAGAGTATCCTACTCGAAACAGGTGGTGATGAATACATCATACAGGAAGACTATATAGTAGGTGACGGAGTTATAGACAAGACGGCTCAAAATGAGTTATTTGACACATTGGATGATACTGTACTGGACTTCAGTGAGTCAAATCCATTTGGTGATGCAGGGAGCGCAGATTAATGTTTGACTTGAGTGATATATCAAACCCAACTAAAGAACAACTTGCTAAAGAGATGGAAGGTATTCCACAACATTTTGTTAATTATGTTCATGGTAAATGTGAGGGTGATTACCACAATAATCCAGAACAACGTAATGCATATATGCGTGAGTATCACAAAGAGTATCGTGAGAACAACGAGACACCAGAACAAAGAGAAAATCGTAGACAAAAACAAAAGTTATCAGACGCTAAAAGACATAAAGAAACATACCATCTACGGAAAGATGAATATAATGCCAGAAGGCGTGAAAGATATACTATGAAGAAAAAGGAGACGGTATAATGTTGGGAACCCAGTTCTACCACGAAACAGTACGCAACGTAGTTGTGGGTTTCGGAACAATTTTTAATAATATTCAATTAGTTCGTAAGGACAATGCTGGAAAGGTTCAACAGACTATGAAGGTTCCCTTGGCATATGGTCCAAGGCAGAAGTTTCTTGTTCGTCTTGCTGATGATGCAGACCTTAGTAAAGCTGCTGCGGTTACTTTACCTCGTATTGGTTTTGAAATCACAGGTCTTACCTACGATCCCGGTAGGAAACTAAACCGTGTTCAGAAGTTCAAAAAGGTTAAGGGTGACACAACCAAAACACAACAGTTGGACACGCAATATATGCCTGTTCCCTATAATGTTAATTTTCAACTTTATATTCTTGCAAAACAGTCAGATGATGCTCTACAAATTGTTGAACAGATTCTACCATACTTTCAACCAGACTACACAATCACGATGAATGATAACGCTGATATGGGTGTTAAAAAAGATATCCCTGTTATTCTAAACAGTATTTCTTATGAGGATGATTATCAGGGAGACTTCACTACAAGACGAGCAATCATCTATACTATGGATTTCACTTGTAAATTTTATCTATATGGCCCGGTTACTTCTAGTAAGGTTATCAAGACGGTACAGGTTGATGCATATACTGATCTGCCCGACAAATCACCCACACGACAGCAGAGACTTACAGTTACACCAAACCCAACCAGTGCTGATGCTGATGATGATTTTGGTTTCAATGAGGTGACATCATTCTTTGAAGATGCAAAAAATTATAACGCAGTGACGGGTGAAGATGAGTGATAACATGTTTCATTATGCAGATGTTCCTTTATCAGTAATTGATAATCTAATAAATTTAGAAGAAGAACTACAAGTTTTAGAACGAGCTCGAAAATTTAGACTAGAAATCGATCCAAATTATTTGGGATATAGAAAAATATCTGATAGTGGGTTGCCAATAGATGAGATGAGTGATTCTCTACAGGGTCACACTAATTTAGAAATTTTCACTGAAGATGAAAAGGCTAATTCGGTCAAACTTTTTAATGAAATTCTAAAACCAATTGTTGGGTATGAACCAAATACTCAAGGTAGGTATGGATATTACAAAGAAGCAATTCATATACATAATGATGGTGAAAATTATTTAGGTGATGATTGGAAATCGCACAACAGAACAGGACAAAAACCTCGGCCTGCAAACACAACAGTATTCTTTCCACTAAGATGTTACAAAGAAGATGGGAGTGTGGGAACAACTGAGACTGTATACTTTGACCAAAAAACTCCTTGGTCTGCAAAATCTGGAATTGATATTGAGAGTGACGATCAAAAGTTCTATAGAGATCATGGTCCAAAGGGATGGCAATTGGATCATGATTATAGTGATTTAGTAGGATACACTAACAAACCCTTTGATTCAGATGTTTGGGTAGAACACCTGCAACAGCACCCAATTGAGATGTTACATGGATTTAGTTTTGCAGCATCCATTCCTTGGAATATTGGTCAAGTTGTTATGTTTGAGACTTCAAGAATTCATTGTAGTTCTTATATGGAAGATTGTTTTGGTAAAGACTGTTTTCTTGTAAAGGTCAACACAAATTTATGGGATTAGTGTGAAAATACTTATACCATTCTCTGGCGGTATAAATTCAACATATTCACTTTATCGTTGGTTGACTGAGACTAATGCTGATATTTTTGTTCGATATGGATTTGATCATTTTGAAAATGATGACTACCGTTCAGAAGAACTTGAAAGAGTTCAAAATTTATCACACTTCCTTAAAAAAGAATATCGTGATTTTGATTTAGAACTGGGTGAGTTTCCTAAACAATATGTAAAGGAACAGATTCCGATCTGGCCGGGATTTAAAAAAGGAAAATATGATATCGGTGCTCTTAGACCACGTTATGCTGGATATATCAATTGGTGTTTTGAAACAGGAGCAGATGGAATATCCATAGGAATATGTTTAGAAAATACAGCAACTCAGGGTTATGAAGTAAGTCGCCGTGAATCTGGTATTGAAAATATTGGTGTTGATATATATTTGGGTGGTGTGAGAGAGTTGGTTCCAGTGGCCACTGGAGATGATTTTAACTATAATGAGGTCGCAAAACATATGATGGGTAGGTTTGAACAGTATGAGTTCTTACCAAAAGAGTTGCGAGATTTGTGTATTAGATATAATTCAGAGAGTCGTAATGGACGTGAAGTTGCATACTGGCGAACATATCAAAAATTTATCAGTGAGGGTAAAACAGGAAGAGACTTTGATTTGTATTGTGCTAAACACGGTAGTTATGGTCCTTGGAGACATGAAGCTGACCCAGAAACGTACATGTATAGGGGTCGAAATGAGGATGGAAAATTGCCTTACTTAATTTATATGGGAGATAATTATGGTAGATGAAATTGACAAAGCGCTTGGAGTGGTTGGGGATATTATTCCTCCAGAAGCATCTTTGAACCCAAACGCCAAAATGTCTGATGTTTCTCGTTATCCAACAGAGATAGAGGGTGGCGAAGATATTGATGAGGACTATAAGTATCAAAGGGAGAACTTCTATCGCTTGGTTGAACAAGGTTCAGCTGCAATTGAGGGCATCCTTGAACTTGCGAAAGAGGGTGAGCATCCAAGGGCATATGAGGTTGCTGGTCAATTAATCAAGAATGTCGCAGAGGTAACTGAGAAACTAGGTGACCTGCAAGAGAAAATGAAAAAACTCAAAGAGGTTCCCAATAACGCACCGAAGAGTGTTACGAATGCATTGTTCGTCGGTAGTACTGCTGAGTTACAAAAAATGTTGAAAGGTAAAAGTGAAAATGAATGATGTTTCATCAATACAGAATGCTTTAAAAAATGTTGTTAAAAATAATCCAAATCATATTGCAGTAAAAGAACTAAACACAGGAAGAGAAATCACATATCTTTCTCTGTATGAAAAGTCGGAGATGAGGTCTGAGAACATTGATGATACACCATATGGTATAATATGTTTACCTGATGGTATTGATTGTGCTATTGAATTTTTAGCTCACGCCTTTATTAAAAAACCTTTTCTAGCTCGCCATCCTTCCGCATCAAAATATGAATCATCGTTACAAGATAAATTTTTAAAAGAAAATTTCCATCCCATTCCTGATGGTTTTCAAATAAAAGTAAGTAGTGGAACAACGAATAAAGCTAAGTTCTTTTTTGTCAAACAATCTCATAGAGTTTTCTATGCACGTCAACTTGCTGAGCGTCTTAAAATAATTCCAAATGATACTGTTTTTTGTCCAGTGCATACGACATATGCCATTGGTGACATAACCATGATAATGACACTTATCTCTGGTGCTACTTTTTATTGTAACAATGATTTGCAACGGGTGAACAAAAAAATAGAGGAATATATTTTAGACATCAGTCAATACCAACCAAGTGTTGTTGTATCTTCACCCCTTACAATATCTGAGATAGCTAAAGTTAATAATATAAAACTGAGTCCTAGAGTATGGAGTACTGCTGGAGCACCACTAAATTACGAAGATGCCTTAAAAATAGAGAATCAAATATCTGGTGTGGTATTGAACAGGTATGGAATAGCTGAGGGATTTATGGCTCATATGTGTAGTATTGATGATACGCAAGACAAAAGATTTTTAACTATTGGTAAAATAGAAACGGATAAGATAAGGCTTGGTGAAAATGGAGAGGTATTGATATCCAGAGATTTTTTGCACGATTTCATGCCAACTAAATTTAATGGTGATTGGTATAATATAGGTGACTTTGGTAGAATCGATGAAGACGGGTATTTAGTTTTAACAGGCAGAAAAAAACTTCTTATATCTCTTGGTGGTCGAGATATAAATCCTTTAGAAGTTGAGTCTCTTTGTTCTGGCAAATCATGTCTTATAGGAATTGATGGGGTTCTATATTTATGTGTTGAGGATGATATCGATCCCAGAAATTATATAGAGGAAACTTTGAAGATACGCATAAACCATTTATGGCAAGGAAAAATACCAGAGATGTCATTGGGTAAGATTGATAGAATTAAGATGACAGAAATAATAAAACAAGAAATGTTGAAAGGTAAAAGTGAGTAAGGTTCTTTATTATCATCTCAATTCCTTTCCAGAAATAAGTGCAAGAGATGAGTATAAATTAGCAACTAGTTTTGGATTACACTCTCCTCGTTTTAGATTTGGTTTTGACAACCAGTTTGATTTGATAGAGAACCCCCTTACAAATTTTCCTACAAATTTTACATCAACATTCGAAGAGTTAACTAATCGTAGGGCTGTAGAGTTATGGGATATTGGCAAACCAATAAGATTGTGGTGGTCAGGTGGTATAGACAGCACATGTGCATTGGTAAGTCTGCTGAAAACTAAAAGGTTGGATACAAGTCTTACTGTGTATCTATCAAAAGCTAGTGTACAAGAAAATCCACGTTTCTATGATTTATTAGTCAATAAGAAAGTTAATTTGCAGTGGCATTCTCACGAAGACTATATCTATGATAATGATCAGTTGTGGAATGACCAAACAATTAATGTGAATGGTGGCGGGGGAGATGAATTATTTCTCGCAATATCATCATATACATCTATAGAGGAATTTTTCAAAATTAAAGACCACGATTGGATTAATGTTATGAAAGATTCTGATATGTTAAACACTACTGAGAAATATATTGATATGTCTCCATACAAACCAAAAACATGTTGGGAGTTACTTTGGTGGTTTGCTAGGAGTATAGATGATTTGTTATCAAGATACCTCTCACCAAGATTTCTCAAAGACCCATCTGTGTATCATCTAGAATATCCATTTTTCTATACAGATTATTTTGAGAAGTGGGCTTTGTCTAATCCATATGCTGGACATAATGGTGACTATGGAACATACAAATGGCCAATGAAAAAATACATATATGATTATGATAAAAATGAAGATTACTTATATACAAAACAAAAAGAAAGTTCATTTCGTTCAGTAAATAAACAACCACGATATGAAGGTGTATCTTCTAATCATTATGTTCTTAATAAGATTGTGTATGAAGATGGTACATACGTTAGATACTAAATAGAACAGGAGATAATAATGGCTGATGGAGTTTATTTAATGCATTAGGAAACCCAAACTTATAAATAATAGTATGATTACACATAAACACCACATCATACCAAGACATGCTGGTGGTACTGATGACCCATCAAACATTATAGTATTGACTATACCAGAACACGCTGCAGCTCATTGTAAGTTATATGAAGAATATGGTAGGTGGGAAGATAGGGTTGCGTGGAAAGCTTTAAGTGGTTCTATAAGTTTTGCAGAAGCAACTAAACAGGCACAAAGTATGGCTAATAAAGGAAAAAAAACTGGAAGAAAATTAGAGGCAGCTTTGGAAAATGGTATAAAGGGAAATGAGGTGTGGAGAGGTAGTAAACACACGGAAGAAAATAAAAAAAGAATGTCTAAGTCTAACAAAGAATATTGGTCTAAAATAAAAGACAGACCTTGGCAAAAGAAGACATATATTATAGAAGGAAAAGAATACTTGGGATTAGATAGTGTAATGGAAACATTTGGATGCTCGATGCCAACTGTCTATAATAGAATAAAAAGTTCCAAGTGGGATTGGAAAATGGGGAGGTTTAGGAACGATGGCAAAACCTGATACTGGTCCGCAAACCTATGCTGGTAACCCGAATCTGAAAAAGGCTAATGTCGCACAGAACTGGACTAAAAAACACCTTGTTGAGTATCAGGAATGCATGGAGAGTCCACAATATTTCATAGAAAACTATGTCAAGATTATTAATCTTGATGAGGGCCTTGTTCCATTTAAGATGTATGACTTTCAGAAGGAAATGGTTGGTACATTCCACAGCAATCGTTTCACTATTTGCAAACTACCCAGACAGTCCGGTAAGTCTACAGTTATGGTTTCATATCTGTTACATTATGCACTATTCAACCCCAATGTTAATATCGCAATCCTTGCAAATAAGGCAGCAACTGCTCGTGATCTACTGTCACGTTTACAACTTGCGTATGAACACCTACCCAAATGGTTACAACAGGGGGTAATGAGTTGGAACAAAGGTTCCTTGGAGTTAGAAAATGGTTCTAAAATACTGGCAAGTTCCACTTCAGCTAGTGCTGTTCGTGGTGGTTCATATAACATTATTTTCCTTGATGAGTTTGCTTATGTTCCTGCAAACGTAGCTGAACAGTTCTTTAGTTCAGTGTATCCCACAATTTCATCTGGTAAAACAACTAAAGTTATGATTGTTTCTACTCCCCACGGTATGAATATGTTCTATAAACTATGGGTGGATGCAGAGGAAGGTCGTAACAATTATATACCAATTGAGGTTCATTGGAGTGAAGTTCCCGGCCGGGATGAGAAGTGGAAAGAAGAAACAATCAGAAACACTTCCCAATCTCAGTTTAACACGGAGTTTGAGTGTGTTTCTGGTGATACAAAGGTTACTCTCAAAGACAATGATACAGGAAAGATTATTAATGTAAATATTGAAGAAATGGTGAGTGTGAGTTCTTTGGATGTATAAATAGGTGTATGGTTTATCATATCTACGCATTAAAAGACGATACAAACAAAATCAAATATGTTGGGCAGACAATCAATCCTGATGTAAGAAAAACATGTCACAAAAATAAAAAACCTAAACATACATTCCATATCATAGACAATACTAATGACCGCATAGAAGCAAGGGATATGGAGATACGATTGATTAGGGAAAATGATTGTTATCTTTTTGGATGGAATAAAACCCCCGGCGGTGAGGGATTTTCGGGGTATTCTAGGAAAGGTATTGGTGGTGTGAAAAAAGGAACTAAAGCTTGGAACCGTGGGATGAAGGGATGTTTTAGTGAAGAAACTATTGCTCGTTGGTCTGCTAAAAGAAAGGGTGTAAGACACTCTTCCAAAGTAGATATTGATACTGTTAGAGAAATAAGAAAGTTGTATGATGAACAACCTCATATTGATGGTGTTGGTGAAATCCAAGGAAACGGCCGGGCGATGTCTTATGTGCAAGGTTTTTGTAAGACATATCATAATGATTATGGATTAACTTTACAGGGATTAAAAAAAATAGTCTTAAATGGAAGTTGGAAAGATGTCTAAAAGTTATAAAGTGTTATCACCATCAGGGTTTGTGGATTTTGCTGGTATTCAAAAAATAACACGCAGCAAATATCGACATTTTATTTTTGATGATGGCACAGAAATCAAATGTTCGTTAAATCATAGATTTGGTGAAGAGGAAATAGTAGCCTCAACACTCCATCACGGCACAGAGCTTCAGGGTAAAAAAATACTGTATGCAGAAGATGTTGAGGATGATATTGATTTATATGATTTGTTAAATGTTGCCAATGGAAATCTTTACTACACCAACGGATTAGTATCACACAATTGTGAGTTCCTTGGCTCTATTGATACACTGATTGCACCCCATAAACTTAAACAGTTAACATATCGAGCACCTAAGCAGTCTAGTGGGGGGCTTGATGTTCATGTTCTACCACAAGAAGGTCACACATATCTTCTCACTGCTGATGTTTCACGGGGAACATCAAACGATTACTCAGCATTTGTGGTTGTGGATGTGAGTGAAATACCATATAGGGTCGTTGCAAAATTTCGTGACAATGAAATCAAACCTCTCATATTCCCATCTAAAATCTATGACACTGCACGAGCATACAATCAAGCCTTTGTATTGATTGAGGTTAATGACATTGGAGAACAGGTTGCTAACGCTATGCAGTTTGACTTGGAGTATGACAACCTTATTATGGCAAGTATGCGTGGCCGTGCGGGACAAGTCCTTGGAGGGGGCTTCAGTGGTGGTAGAGCGCAGTTGGGGGTAAGAACCACAAAGGCAACAAAGAAGATTGGTTGTTCAAACCTCAAGCAGTTGGTTGAAGATAATAAACTGATTATTGAGGATTACGAATGTATCAATGAGTTATCAACCTTTATTGTTAAGGGTTCATCCTTTGAGGCTGATGATGGGTGTAACGATGACCTTGTTGCATGTCTCTTTATCTTTGCATGGGTTACAGACCAACAGTATTTCAAAGAATTAACTAATAATGATATCCGTAAAACGATGATGTCTGAACAACAAGATGCATTAGAACAGGATATGGCACCCTTTGGTTTCATAGTAAATGGGCTTGAGGATGAAAATATTGGAGAAATGGTAGACGAATATGGAACTCGTTGGGCACCTATTGTGAGAGACAGTTCTGGAAGTTGGTAATATCCTAAATAAATTCGATTAGATCGTTATGTTTTTTGATATAACAATTGGAACATAAGATAACAGATTTATCAATTAGGTGAAATACCTCTTTGCGGCTATCATCGCTTGTTCCAACTCTCTTGGATACCTTGCGTATCTCTGCATCATGGGGCCAGAATTTGAGACAGACATGCTCTGCCTCACCACAGTGAATACATGATTTTTCTGTGAGGAATTCATTTAGAAGGTATACCCGCTTCTGATAATTTCTTCGTGAAACCTTCTTGATGGTATCTTTATATTTTTCATAATGGTCATTCATATTACTATATATACATTAGATGATATAACACTTATAAAATCGAGTTATGTAAAAGAGATTTTTTATAAATATCTGTATAACAAATAACTCTCTTTAAGTTAGGAGTAAAGATATGGGATTTCTAGTTTCACCCGGCGTTCACGTTAGGGAAATCGATCTTACAAATGTTGTTCCTGCTGTATCTACCTCTATTGGCGCAATTGCCGGACCCTTCGCAAAAGGTCCAGTAAGTGCAGTTACCGCCATTAGTTCGGAAGAACAGCTTCTACAGACATTCGGTAAGCCAAATAGTTCAAATTTTGAGTGGTGGTTCACTGCTGCAAACTTCTTGCAGTATGGTGACGCTCTTCGTGTGGTTCGTGCAGAATCAGGCATTCTAAACGCTGGTTCAAGCAGTGCTATCCTCATTCGTGACGATGACCACTATGAAGCTAGTTTTTCAACAGGACAAGGTTCTCACGGCGATTGGACCGCTCGTACAGCTGGTACTTTAGGTAACTCAATCGGTGTTGATATCTGTGGAAGCCCGGCAGCATTTTCACAACAACTTGGTTCTCTTAACCTAGTTAATGGTGCTGGTGCAATTGGTGATCTATCTATTACAGTAGATGACCAAAATGCAACTGCCGCATCAATCGTAATTGGGGACATCATTCAGTTCTACACAGCAAGTGCTATTGTTGGAGTAGTTAACGGTGCAATCACAGTTGCAAGTAAAACTCTTACTACTGATGGTGGAACTGGTGCAGTTGCAGCAGGACAAAGAGTGCTTGGTGCTGGTATTTCAGATGGTGACGAAGTTGTTAAGATTGAATCAGTTACTTCGCAGAGTGGTGGTGCTGGTTCGGTTATATCAGTTGTTGTTCTAGATAAAGCAATCACAGTTGCCAACGATGTAGCTCTAGTGTTTTCAGCTGCAGCTGGTCATACTAAGGTTGAATCAGGTAACGTAGAATACGAAGTCACTGCAATTTCATCAGACACTCTAACCATTCGGGTTCTTGATGATCCTGCTGGTGCCGGACTTCAGACAGTTATTCCTGATAACTCTCTAATTCGTCGGCGCTGGCGTTTCAGCGATCTATTTGATGCTGCTCCCGGCACATCAGATTGGGCAATTGCGAATGCTCGTGGTGAACTAGATGAAATACATGTTGCAGTTTATGACAAAACAGGTGACATCACAGGTTATGATGTTGATGTTAAGGGACAACGTACATCTTCAGTTATTGAAGTTTGGTCGAATATGTCTAAGAACTCATCTGCAAAGACAACTCAGGGCGGTAATAATTACTACCCGGATGTTATCTTCCGTGGTTCTAACTACATCTACTGGACAGATCATAATTCTGCTGGTACTAACTGGGGTACAGATGTTGCAACAGGTACGGACTATACAAAAGTGCCCGGTGTTGTTATTGCCACTCTAACAGGTGGAACAGATGATTACTCTGTTACTGCTGGTGAACTTGAACTTGCATATGATAAGTTTAATGACACAGAAAATCTTGATATCAACCTAGTTATGGGTGGACCAAGTTCTGGTGTTGCAGACACAGAAGCAGGTCAAGATACCTTGGTAACAATGATCACAGACCTTGTTGAATTGCGTAGGGATTGCGTTGGTTTCGTATCTCCTTATCGTGCGGCAACAGTTGGTGTTACATCATCCATCACCCAGACAGCTAATGTTAAAGCAGCATTTGACAAATGCCCATCGTCTTCGTATATGGTATTCGACAGTGGATACAAGTATATGTATGACAAATATAATGATGTGTATCGATTTGTTCCTTTGAACGGTGATACTGCTGGCCTTTGTGCATTTACAGATATGGTTGCTGACCCTTGGTTCTCACCAGCGGGTTACAATCGTGGCGCTGTTCGTGGTGCAATTAAACTTTCTTACAACCCACAGAAAGCAGATCGTGACATTCTCTATAAGGCCCGGATCAACCCAGTGGTTGATTTCCCCGGCCAGGGTGTTACACTCTTTGGTGACAAGACTGCTCTTTCGAAACCAAGTGCATTTGACCGCATTAACGTGCGGCGGCTGTTCCTTGTTCTTGAGAAGGCAATTGCCACTGCTGCTAAGTTCCAACTCTTTGAGTTCAATGATGAATTCACAAGGGCACAGTTCCGTAATCTGGTAGAACCCTTCTTGCGGGATGTGCAGGGTCGTAGAGGTATTTTCGACTTTAAGGTAGTTTGTGATACAACTAACAACACTGGTGAGGTCATTGACCGTAACGAGTTTATTGGTGACATCTACATCAAACCAGCAAGGTCAATCAACTTTATTACACTAAACTTCATCGCCGTTCGAACTGGTGTTGCGTTTAGTGAGGTAGGAGGTTAATCATGGCTAATATAGATGACTTTAAAGCAAATCTAATCGGTGGTGGTGCAAGAGCTAACCAATTTAGGGTAACTATTACTCCACCATCAGGGATCGCAATCGGTCTTGATACTCGTAGAACTTCGTTTCTAGTAAAAGCATCGTCTTTACCTAGTAGGGGTATCACTGAAATTCCTTTGAAATTCCGTGGTCGTACAATTTACATGGCGGGTGATGCAACTGAACCAGAAGAGTGGACAACCACATTTATAAATGATACTGACTTTATGATTAAAAACGCAATTGAACGCTGGTCAAACGGTATCAATGATTTTGCTCTTAATACTGGTGTTGTTTCTCCTGCTGATTATCAGACAGACTTGACTATTGAACAATTGGATCGTGACGAAACGGTTTTGAAAACTTATATTCTTCGAAATGCATGGCCAAAGACAAGTGGTTCTGCAATTGAAATGAGTATGGATACTGAGAATGAAGCTGAGAATTTTGACGTTACTTGGAGATATCAGCACTTCGAAGCTTCCGGCGTAAACTTCTAATTTGAACCTACTAAATAGACAGTAGGAGATAAAAACATTATGGCAGAACTATTCGGCTTTACAATACAAAAAGCACAAAAGGATGCGGGGGCCCGTGAGAAAACTTTCACGGACCCCACTTCTGATGACGGCGCAATTGAGATTGCAGGCGGTGGTTTCTTTTCATCTGTACTAGATACAGATGGGCGGGAACGCAATGAGCTTGACCTTATTCGTCGTTATAGAGATATTTCTATGCAATCGGAGTGTGATGCTGCGATTGAAGATATCGTGAATGAAGGTATCATTTCAAATCTAAATGATATTCCAGTTAACATAGACTTAACCAACTTACCTTACAGTGATAAAATTAAAAAGCGTATTAGGACAGAGTTCAGTGAAGTCTTGCGTCTTCTCAATTTTAATGAGAAGGGTCATGACATTTTTCGTCGGTGGTATATTGATGGAAGAATATTCTATCACAAAGTTATCGATAACAAAGACCCCCAGAAGGGTCTAACACAGTTGAGGTTTATTGACCCAACCAAAATTCGTAAGGTTCGAGAAACAAAAAAAGACCCTGATCCAAGTGTCAATGGTATTGAGATGGTTATTAAAGTAGATGAATATTATATCTACAATGATAAATCATTTTCATCATCTGGTTCACAGGGCAGTAATCAAGGAATTAAGATTGCGGCTGATTCGATAGTGTTTGTCCCATCAGGGTTGCTTGACAATAACTCAGGTAGAGTTATCTCATATCTACACAAAGCAATCAAACCAGTTAACCAGTTGCGTATGATTGAGGATGCGATTGTTATCTATCGTATTTCTAGAGCACCTGAGCGTAGAATTTTCTACATTGATGTTGGCAATCTACCAAAGGTCAAAGCAGAACAATATCTAAAAGATGTGATGAACCGTTATCGTAACAAGTTAGTTTACGATGCAACCACAGGTGAAATTCGGGATGACCGAAATCATATGTCGATGCTTGAAGATTTTTGGCTCCCTCGCCGTGAAGGTGGTCGTGGAACCGAAATTAGCACACTTCCCGGTGGTTCTAACCTTGGGGAAATAGATGATATCGTATACTTCCAACGAAAACTATACCGTTCACTTAACGTGCCGATTTCAAGACTTGAAGCCGAAAACGGATTCAGTATGGGACGAGCATCAGAAATTACCAGAGATGAACTCAAATTTACTAAGTTCGTACAACGTATTCGTAAGAAATTCACCCCCCTATTCACTGACTTGCTCAAAACTAACCTACTCCTTAAAGGAATAATTGCGCCAGAAGATTGGCCTCGTATGCAAGAGCATATTCAGTATGACTTCATGGAAGATGGTCACTTTGCAGAGTTGAAGGATGCAGAACTTCTTAATGATCGCATCCAGACACTTGATAGCATTCAGTCTTACATTGGCACATTCTTCAGTAAAGAATATGTATTGAAGAAGGTACTAAATATGACTGATGCTGAGGTTGAAGAAATGCGAGCTCAGATGAAGAAAGAACTTGATACTGATCCATTGGATGGTGGAATTGATATGCCAGATGGTGGTGATGGTATCACAAGGTATCCACAGGATGGCGATGGTAGTGTTATTCCACCAGATCAGATGCCAGACTATGAAGAACCTGAGCAAGATGGTAAACCAAATGATGATCAAAAGTTTAATGGAGGAAAATAATTATGAGTAAAGAATTTGTAGACGCTCTTGTATCTGGTAACAATATCGAAGCTGAGAAAGCATTCAGTATCACAATGGCCAGTAGGGTTGGTGATGCTTTGGAAGTTAAACGGCGGGAATTGGCCAATACTTTTGTCAAATATCAGGACAAGGAAGCGGACGTTAATGAAACGGATTGATGAAATCTATGAAACTACAGTCGTAGAGAGGGATGAGCATAAGAAATCGCAGCAATATAAGCGCCTTTCACCCAAAATGAAGGATGCTGTAGACGATTTGTTTAAACAGATGGATGCGAAACCTTCAGATTTCCTAAATAGTTTCGAAAGAACCATTACCGATGTATCTAAGAAATATAAAGTCCCTGAGAGGGAACTTATGGGATACTTCGAAAAAGAAATGTTAGCGATCTAGGAGAGATAGATGTCATTTGTAACGACAACATTAAGAGATACGGTTGTGAATGCCCCAGCTGCTGGTGGTATCGTAACGGTAAAAACAATTTTTGATAATGATACTGCTGACAATCTCATTCTTAATGCAGACGGACTTTCTGGATTTGCAAACGGTTGTAAGTTAGACCTGTCCCGTGTTTGGTGGGCTCTTACTCAGGGTACTGCCGCAGCAAACACTGGTGATTTGATCATTAAGTTTGTTGGTTCTTCAGCAAATGTAGTTGCATTACAACTTGCTGGTACAGGACATTATGATGGTTCTGCTGGACTAGTCAAAGGAACTGCAACAAATACAACAGCAACATCATCCGATATTAACGGAGAAACAAGGGGTACTTCTGGTTTTGTTATCTTAGAATTTAAAAAAGACAAAGCTTGGACGGCATAGGATAAAACAATGAAACTATTTTCAGAGGCAGTCGAAGACGTAGAGTATATCTGTGAAGCAAAGGAAGACGGTAGTAAGTCCTACAAGATTCGTGGTATCTTTATGCAGGCTGACATCAAGAACCGCAATGGTCGGGTGTATCCTATGGAAATACTCAATAATGAAGTTATTAAATATAACAAGAACTTTATTAAAGAGAAACGTGCATTTGGTGAACTGGGCCATCCAGACGGGCCAACCGTCAATCTGGAACGTGTATCACATATGATCACATCCCTTGTACCAGAAGGAAAGAATTTTATTGGAGAGGCGAAGATTATGTCTACGCCTATGGGTGAGATTGTGAAGAGTCTTATGGATGAAGGTGCAAAACTGGGCGTTTCCTCACGGGGAATGGGCAGTCTAGATCAAAAAGGTGGTGCAAACTATGTGCGGGATGACTTCTATCTCGCAACAGCAGCAGATATTGTTGCTGACCCCTCTGCACCAAATGCTTTCGTAGAAGGTATTATGGAAGGTAAAGAGTGGGTTTGGAACAACGGTGCGTTGTTGGAATCAGAAATGATGGAGATGAAGAGAGAGTTTGATGTTAAGAAACGTCAGAGAAACGCAACTAAAGAAGCATTAGCCTTTGCTAAGTTTCTTAAAAGACTTTAATTTATAAATAATCAACAGAACTAGGTAAGGAGACACCCTATGTCAGAACTAGAACAGACAATTGAAGAGTTGGAAGCAGAAGTGCTTGCAGAACTCGAAGAAGCAAGTGATGCCCAGACGAAGGGTGCTACTCCTGCTGAACCAAAGAAGAAAATCGATGCAGTAACCCCCGGTGGCGAAACCGAAGATGGTGGGCCTGCCGTAGTAGAACCTGATGCAAAGAAATCACCAACAGATGTTGCTGGAAAGAAAGCAAAAAAAATCAGTGGTGATGATCAGCAAAAGGGTGAGGGTAAAGCAGATGGTCCTCAGAAGCTTGCAGCTGGATTTGAACCAGACGGTGAGGTTGTTGCTGAGTCAAAGAAGATGACTAAGGCACAGGCTCTAGAGCAAATCGGAAAGATGAAGAAGGGCGACATCGAAGAGATGCTTGCTCAACACGCTTCCTCTCTTGCTGAAGCAGAAAATGCTGAGACAGAAGAAGAGTTGAAGAAACTCGAAGATGCCAAGGCAGAAATCGAAGAGAAGATCAAGTCCATTAATGTTGCGGAAGACGTTGCCGCTCTTGTTGATGGTGAAGACCTCTCTGAAGAGTTTAAGAACAAGGCAGCAACAATCTTTGAAGCTGCTGTTAAATCAAAGACCCGTGAGGAAATTGCTCGTATTTACGAATCAATGACTTCCGATTTTGAAGTAAAACTAGAAGAGTCAGTTGATACTCTTACAGAAAAAGTAGATACTTATCTCAACTACGTTGTAGAGGAATGGACTAAAGAGAACGAGTTGTCAATCGAGCGTGGACTAAAGGGCGAGATTGCAGAAGACTTTATCTCTGGACTGAAACAGTTGTTTGAAGATCATTATATTGACGTGCCTGATGAGAAATATGACATTCTCGAAGCACAGTCTGAAAAGATTGCTGAACTAGAGGAAAAGGTTAATAGTGTTATGGAGCAGAATATTGCTCTTTCCACAGTTAAGTCTGGTCTAGTTCGGGAACAGGTTATCTCTGAAGCTTGCGAAGAGTTGACCGATACCGAAATTGAAAAGTTCAAGTCTCTTACCGAAGATGTTGATTTTGTTAACGAAGAGTCCTTCAAAGCAAAACTTAACACCTTGAAGGAAAGTTATTTCCCAAAGACGATTGTTGAACAAACTTTTGATGATGAAGATGGTGGCACCGCACAGGACATTGATACGACTAAAGCTATGGGCGCTTACATGTCGGCAATTAGTCGTAACAAAGAGCGTGCCCAATAATATTATAAAAAAACAGATGTAATTAAAAAGGAGAAAAAAATGTTTCAGACAGAACATCTACAAGAAAAGTGGCAGCCAGTCCTAGAACACCCCGATCTACCACGGATCACGGATTCTTACAAGCGGGCAGTTACTACTCTGATTCTAGAAAACCAAGAAAAAGCAATGAGAGAAGACCACGGTTTTAGCCGTGGATATCTTTCAGAAGCCGCACCAACTAATAGCATGGGTGGCGGACAGATGGACACATGGGACCCAATTCTAATTTCCCTAGTTCGTCGTGCAATGCCTAACCTCATTGCTTATGACATTTGTGGTGTGCAGCCAATGACAGGTCCAACCGGACTTATCTTTGCCATGCGTTCTACACTCGCCTCACAGGATGGTGCAGAAGCCCTCGTTGATGAGTCAATGCCTGATATCTCCAACCAGAACGCTGCCGGTACAATCGGCGGTGGTGATGTTGGTGCTACAGAGACTAACCCTGCTGTTCTTAATGATGCCTCGCCGGGAACATATACTTCCGCAACAGGTATGACACGAAGTCAGGCTGAAGCACTTGGTGATGGCGGTACGAACGCTTTCGCTGAAATGTCATTCAGCATTGAAAAGTCTACGGTTACTGCCGTTTCCCGTGCGCTCAAAGCTGAGTACACGATGGAACTTGCACAGGACTTGAAGGCAATTCATGGTCTTGACGCCGAGACAGAACTCAGCAACATTCTTTCTACAGAACTCCTTGCTGAAATTAACCGTGAAGTTGTTCGTTCACTATATGTCACTGCCGTGGCTGGTGCTCAGGTTAATACAACTACTTCTGGTACTTTTGATCTTGACACTGACTCAAATGGTCGTTGGTCAGTTGAGAAGTTCAAGGGTCTAATGTTCCAGATTGAACGTGACGCCAATGCGATTGGTCAACAGACTCGTCGGGGCAAGGGTAACATGCTGATCGTTTCAGCTGACGTTGCTTCTGCTCTTCAGATGGCTGGTGTTCTTGATTACACACCTGCTCTTAACAACAACCTCGCAGTTGATGACACATCTTCCACATTCGCTGGTACGATGAATGGTCGTTTCAAGGTATATGTTGATCCATATTCTGCAAATGTTGCTGCTAGTCAGTATTATGTTTGTGGTTATAAGGGCACATCACCTTATGACGCCGGGTTCTTCTACTGCCCATACGTTCCACTACAGATGGTCCGTGCGGTTGGTGAGAACTCCTTCCAGCCTAAGATTGGTTTCAAGACTCGTTATGGTCTTGCTGCTAACCCATTCGCTGGTGCGGGAGCGGTTGCTGCTGATGACACGGTTAATACCGATGCTTCATTGGAGGCAAATACCAATGCTTGGTACAGGCGTGTAAAAGTCACGAATCTCATGTGATCAACCTTATGTAGTTTAATAACTACAATAAGAAACTTGACTAAAAACTTAGAGGGTGCTGGAAACAGCATCCTCTTTTTTGTCTATTAACTACATAGAGTTTAAATTTTTTTTGTTATAAATAGAAGTGAAATGTAGGTCACGATGTTAGACGCATCCACCTACTCTAACGCTTATAAGGAGCATCAGCAATGTCTATTTATACCCCCTACACATACCGTATTACATCCCAGACCACCGGCCAACACTACTATGGTGTCCGATATAAAAGAGGTTGTCATCCTGACGATTTCTGGGTTTCCTATTTTACCTCATCAAAATATGTTAAAGAACTCATAGAAAAATATGGCAGGGACGATTTTACCATAGAGATTCGTAAAACTTTCACTGATTCCGATAGTGCTAAAACTTGGGAATCTGGTGTTCTAAAAAGATTACATGTGGTGACCAGAAACGACTGGCTAAATAAAACTGACATCAAGAATTATACTCCCGTAAGGTGTTCTACAGAAACTAAAAGAAAAATGAGTGAATCAAAAAAAGGTAAAAATAATCCTTTGTGGGGTAAAAAACGATCTGAAGAAACCAAAAAGAAAATGAGTGAATCAAAAAAAGGCAAGAAACCTACAGAAGAAACTAAAGAAAAAATGAGACAATCAAGGATTGGAAAAAAACAACCACAATGTCAAAAGGATAAGGTTGCGTCTGCATTATGTAAAGAATATATTATCATCGATCCTGATGGTAAGGAGTTTAAGATAATAAATCTGACGAAGTGGTGTAGAGAAAATAACTTAGACCAAGGTAATATGGCAAGGGTAGCAAATGGTAAAGCAAAACAACATAAAGGTTATTTGGTTAATTCTGTGACCTAAATAGTATTATAATGGCAACATCACAATCACCACTCGCAAGACAACCAGAACAGTTAGACTATGCAAGTCCAACCCAGTTCCGCTTTGGTATTCAACAATTACCAAAGGTAGAGTTTTTCACAACCAATGCAAACCTGCCCGGTATTGAGGGCGCATCTGTAGATTTCGCAAACCCATTTAAGAATATTCCAATTATGGGTGATAAACTTACATATAGTGACCTTACTATCACATTTATTGTAGATGAGTATCTAGAAAATTATCAGACCCTACACAATTGGATTACGGGGTATGGTTTCCCATCAGATAGGTCAGAATTTAGAAAACATAGGGATGTTACGTCAAACACTCCGGCCGGGGGTGTAAAACAACCTGTTGATCTTGTTGGTAATGCTGTATCTGATAAAGCAATGTATTCGGATGCATTTCTTATGATCCTGTCAAACAAAAATAATCCAATTCTAAACGTAAATTTCCAAAACGTATTTCCAATATCACTCAGTGGATTAAATTATACACAGGGTGCAACAGATGTTGAGTATATGACTGCTGATGTAACATTCAAATATCAAATTTATAAATTTGAGAGTGTATAAATATAGATGAGCAGATTTGGTAAGCTTTAACATTTATCAAATCTTAGACTTAATTTCTGATGACAACTCGTTCGAACTCATCAGGGTCAACATATCAAAGAGAGAAACCAAACTGCTCACTTTTTTTATTATGAGGCAATTATGGATTTAGAAGTACTAAAGAAAACTGCAAGAGAAGACCTTCCTATAACTGATCTAGAACATATCGATCAGGAATCTTTTAAAAATCAAATGATCAAACGGAAATGGTTGGACTTCAAGGCAGACTTTGAATTGCTACTGGTCAAAGCTAAAACTGACCATCAACTCCTATATCGTCAGAAATGGGAGTACTATGGTGGTAAGGCAGATGCAAAAGTCTACGCTGCAAAACCGTTTGACATTAGGGTTATGAAGACAGACCTTACAATGTACATTCAGTCCGACGAGGACATTCTTAGAATTTCAAATAAAATTGGGTACTACGATTCATGCGTAGACTACTGCAAGGGTGTGATTAAATCTATCGACAATCGTGGGTGGGATATTCGTAATGCCACTGATTGGAAAAAGTTTGAAGCGGGTATGATATAATGGCTTGGGGTTATCATACACTATTTGATTGCGAATCCTGTTCAAAGGAAACTTTAACAGAAGAGAATATTCGATCATTCATTTCTAATGTTGTTCCAACAATTGGTATGGTATCATATGGTGACCCAATGATTGCACACTTTGCAACACACGACCCTGATGCGGCCGGTTACAGTTTTTGTCAGATGATAGAAACCAGTAACATCACAGGACACTTTGTAGATAAAACAGGTGACTGTTATATTGATATTTTTAGTTGTAAGAAATATGATACGGGTCTTGCAACTGGAGTTATTGTGGATTTCTTCAGTCCAAAAGAAATTAAAATGAAATATGTTGAGAGGGGTTAGTTGTGCATATATCAAAGAAGAACGAAGAATTTCTATAGTGCGTAAATGTGGGATAATATAAATAGTAGTATGATCTATTTGTATCTCAAAACCCACAATGTTACTGGTAAAAAGTATCTGGGTAAAACTGCTCAAGACCCCCATACTTATAAGGGATCAGGTGTCTATTGGAAGAATCATATTCGTAAACACGGGAATGACGTAACAACAGAAGTGTTGAGAATATGTAAAAGCAATGATGAAGTAAAGGAATGGGGATTATATTACAGCGAACTGTTCAGCGTCGTTGAATCAAATGACTTTGCTAATTTGATGGAAGAAAATGGTATAGGTGGAGTACCAACTAACGCCTTTCCAAAAGGACATATTCCATGGTGTAAGGGCAAAAAAGTGCCCAGCATTTCCATCGCAAGGAAAGAATATTGGATAAAGTGGAGAGAGGAAAATCCGGGATACAAAGACAAATGGAAACGGAGAGGACGAGTTTCTACAGAAAGACTAGCAGTGGTTAGTAATATATACGCTAACAAAATGACGGATCAAAACAGGGTTGAGTTGGTTTGTCCTCATTGCGGTAAAGTTGGTAAGGGACATGCCAATATGAAGAGGTGGCACTTTAGCCGGTGTAAAAATAAAGGATGATATCATCATGAAAATCTCCAAGAAAAATGAAGTCTATTTGATACTTGATGATATGGAAGATTCTACTCGACAGGAGTTATGTTCATTTTTTGAGTTTGAGGTTCCTAACGCTAAGTTCACACCTATGTATCGCAATAGAATGTGGGATGGAAAGATACGATTGTTCTCCCCAGCAACAGGTGAGATATATGTTGGATTGCTCCAGTATATCAGAGGATTTTGTCAGAAAAACGGAATTGACTATATATTAGAAGAAGGAGTTGAAAATGAGCGGGTTATTGTTCGCCAAGTTGTTAGAGATTTCATCAGGTCACTTAAACCTAAATCCGGGGGAAAGTCTCTCAAAGTTCGTGACTATCAAATTGATGCTGTACATCACGCTATTTCCAGAGGTCGGGCTCTTCTTGTTAGTCCTACTGCTTCGGGCAAATCACTCATAATCTATTCGTTAGTTCGTTATTATCATATGATGGGGTTAAAGACCCTGATACTAGTTCCCACCACTTCACTTGTGGAACAGATGTATTCAGACTTTGAGGACTATGGTTGGAGCTCTGGTACATACTGCCAGAAGGTATATCAGGGACATTCAAGTAAGGTTGAAAAAGACGTTGTTGTATCAACATGGCAATCCATTTATAAATTACCAAAGAAATATTTTGAACAATTTGGTTGTGTGATTGGTGATGAAGCGCATATGTTTAAGGCAAAATCCTTAACAGGCATAATGACCAAGTTACACCAATGTAGGTACAGATATGGTCTTACAGGGACGCTGGACGGTACACAGACGCATCAGCTTGTGTTAGAGGGACTGTTTGGTCCAGTTGAAAAAGTAACTACCACAAAGCAACTAATTGACAATAAATCTCTTGCTGACCTTAAAATCAAATGCATTGTTTTAAAACATTATAATATACGAGAGAGGATGACTTATGCAGAGGAACTACAATTCCTAGGCGAACATGAAGGTAGAAATGCATTTCTTGCTGGGTTGTTGATGCATCTTCCGGGCAATACATTATGTTTATATCAACTCGTGGAGAAACATGGTAAGCCACTGCACGAAGCAGTTTTAAAGACTCAGGCTGAAGGATACTTTGATGATAAATTGCGAAAGATATTTTTCATCTATGGTAAAACGAGTACCACAGAAAGAGAAGAAATACGAGCTATTGTTGAGGGTGAGAAAAACTCTATCACTATCGCTTCGTATGGCACCTTTAGTACTGGTATTAATATTCGTAACATTCATAACATCGTGCTCGCAAGTCCAAGTAAATCCAGAATTAGGGTGTTACAGAGTATCGGTAGAGGTTTGCGGGTCAGTGAGAATAAGGATTCCGTTTTGATCTTTGATATTGCAGATGACTTGACATTTAGAAATCAGAACAACTTTACGCTTAATCACTTTCAAGAACGCATCCAGATTTATAACACAGAACAATTCAACTATGAAATTAGTAAAGTAAAACTACAGTAGTCATAAATAGAATTAGAACAATTCAACTATGAAATTGCAAAGGTAAAACTACAATGAATAAGGATACATATAAAATCTTAAAGCTCATTAGTGGGGAAAATATCATTTGTGAGTTAACTGAGGGCGATGGTAAGTATGAAATTTCAAAGCCACTACTAATGAATGTTCACCCAAGTATGACACGAAGAGGTATGACAGAATCTCTAATGCTCTCACGATGGGTACAACCCTTTACAGAACAAAAATATTTTGAGATTGATCCTAAACATGTTATTATTATGTTACCCGCATCTCCCGGATTGAGTATCTATTATGAAGGAATAATTAATAAATTAGATGGCGCTGATCTGATTGATACTGTGGATGATTACGATGATGAGGATATATATGAAGAACTATTAGATGAACTGGAAATATCTAATAAATCAATACATTAATGTAGTTCTATGAACCAAGGACAAGCATAATATAACACCATTTTTAGGCGAAGTCAAGGTACTTTTAAATTATAATGGTCCTTGACTTTATATTACAAATATAGTATAGTGTATAAAGATTGAGGAAAATACCTAATGGCGAAAGCAAAAGGCGAACACTACGTTGATAATAAAGCATTTCTTGTTGAAATGGTCGCATGGAAAGAGAAGTGCAAAGAAGCAGTGGATGCTGAAAAACGTATTCCACCTGTTACAAATTATATGGGTGAGTGTTTTCTCAAGATTGCACAACATTTATCCTATCGGCCTAACTTTATAAATTATACATACAAGGATGACATGGTATCTGATGGGATCGAAAACTGTCTTCAATATGCTTCAAACTTCAATCCAGAGAAGTCATCAAATCCCTTTGCATACTTTACGCAAATTATCTACTACGCCTTCATCCGAAGAATTCAAAAAGAAAAGAAGCAAACCCACGTTAAAAATAGAATCGTAGCGGGTAGTAACTACCAATCCTTTGATACTATGCCCGGTGATTCAACCAGTTACAGTATTGATAATTCCTTTGCACTAGAAAATCTTCCAATGGAAGATGTCTATAAACCTAAGACGGTAGAAAAAAAAAGTAAAAAAGGACTAGAGAAATTTATGGAAGATGATGTTGTTGGTGTTGCGGAACTTGGTGACGAGCGTTGAAGATTGCAATTATTACCGATACCCACTTCGGAGCTAGAGCTGAGAACCAAAATTTCAGTGATTATTTCTACAAGTTCTATGATGATGTATTTTTTCCCACTTTAGTTAAGAGAGGAATTACTACCTGTGTTCATATGGGTGATGTTACAGACCGTAGAAAATTCATCAGCTTTAAAACTGCCAGTGATTTTAGAAAGAGGTTCATCAACCGATTTTCTGAGTTGGGGATTGACCTTCATCTTATCATTGGTAACCATGATACATTTTATAAAAATACCAGTGAAGTCAATTCAATGGAAGAACTTGTAGGTTCTGATAAGTGTAATATATACACGGGTCCAACGGTTGTTGAATTTGATGGTATACCAATTCAATTCATGCCGTGGATTAATGCTGGTAACTATGACATTGCAATGAATGCATTGAAGACTTCTCCCGCACAGATTTTGATGGGACACTTGGAAGTAAATGGATTTGAAATGCATAAGGGTCATATGGCAGAAGGTTCCTATGATAAGGAATTGTTCCGTAGGTTTGACCTATGCTTTAGTGGACACTTTCATCATAAATCTGATGATGGCCAGATATATTATCTGGGAACCCCGTATGAGATTACATGGAGTGACCACGATGACCCGAAAGGTTTTCATATCTTTGATACAGATAATAGAGAACTGGAACGTATTATTAATCCATACACTATCCATGAAAAGATTTTCTATGATGATACTGTTAAAGATTATACCAAAGAAGATGTATCTGGTTATAAAGAGAAGTATGTAAAACTGATTGTGGTAAACAAGAAAGACCTTTATCAGTTTGACAAGTTCACAGACAGATTGCTACAGGCTGATGCATATGAAGTTAAGATTATTGAAGACTTCTCTGAGTTGGATGCTGAGAATGTATCTGATGATATTGTGGAGAATACTGAAGACACGATGACGCTTCTAGAAAAATACATTGATCAACTGGACGTTACACTGAGTAAGGACAGACTGAAGAGTACGATGCGGTCACTTTACACTGAAGCGCAAGATTTGGAGTTATAGCTATTATTTACTTTGAAAAAGTTAGATGGGCCAATTTCCTTTCAACTGGTAACAACTTTACAGAAATACAGTTAGACAGAAATTCAACCACGTTAATTGTTGGAGAAAATGGTGCAGGCAAATCTACTATTCTTGACGCTTTATGTTTCGGTTTATTTGGTAAGCCTTTTCGTAATATCAACAAACCTCAACTTCTAAACTCTGTCAATGGTAGCGGTGCATTAGTAGAGGTGGAGTTTCGTATTGGAACCAAGAAGGTTAGGGTTGTTCGTGGTATCAAACCAAATGTGTTTGAAATTCATGTCAACGGTAAGTTGTATAACCAAGACGCAAACTCCCGTGACTACCAGAAATATCTTGAGCAACAAATCCTAAAGTTAAACTATCGTAGTTTCACACAGGTTGTTATTTTAGGTTCATCTACCTTTATTCCCTTCATGCAATTGAAGTCTAAACACCGCCGTGAGGTTGTTGAGGAAATTCTTGATATCCAGATTTTCTCCCTAATGAATATGCTCCTCAAGACGCAGCTGAAGACTATTGTTGATGATATGCGTGAGGTTGATTATCGATATACCCTGACAAGTGAAAAGATTACCCTTCAGAAAAAATATATTGATGAGATGTTCATGCATAAGGAAAAACTCATTCGAGAGAAGACTTCTTTGATTGATGGAAATGAAGAAGAAGTTTTTAAAAAGAATTTGGATATAAAATTCCACAACACAAATAACATTGAACTTCTTAATCAAATTACAGATAACGATAATGTAAATACAAAACATAGCAAACTGAAAGATATTCAATCACAACTAAAAGAGAAACATAGGGCCCATACTAAACTGGTCGGTTTCTTTGAGAGCAATGAGGACTGCCCAACCTGCCAACAACATATTGATGAAATCTTCAAGGCTGACATGATTGATAAAAAACAAGGTGAAGCAGATAGGGTTAATGGTGGACTAGAAGAACTTAAAGATGAATTGAACAAGGTGACATCACGACAGAACGACATAAAAGATATTGCTAATAAAATTCGGGAAAATGAAGTTCATGTTGCAAAGGAGAATAGTTCTCTTATTCAACTTGAGAAATTCAATGCTACTTTGCAGTCAGAGATTGACCAATTAGTTGCTGGTGAAATCAATAAAGATGACCATAATAAATTGGATGAGTTAAAGGAAACTCTTTCTGGATTTGATATGCAGAAGTCCAAGTTGCGAGAAGACAAGACCTATGCAGAGGCTGCAAGGAATATGCTACAGGACACGGGTATCAAGACCAAGGTTATCAAGCAATACCTTCCTGTCATGAACAAGTTGATTAATACCTATCTAACGTCTATGGAATTCTATGTGAATTTCACCTTGAATGAAAACTTTGAGGAAACGATTAAGTCCCGGTATCGTGATGAGTTTACCTATGCGTCATTCAGTGAGGGTGAGAAGATGCGTATTGACCTTGCACTGCTCTTTACTTGGAGAGCGATTGCAAAGATGAAGAACAGCACCAATACCAACCTGCTTATTCTGGATGAGATATTTGATAGCTCGCTGGATGGTACAGGCACAGATGAGTTCCTAAAAATCCTCAATACCCTTGGTGATGAGAATGTATTTGTGATTAGCCATAAACAGGATACTCTTGCAGATAAGTTCAAAGATACAATCAAATTTGAGAAAGTGAAAAACTTTAGTCATGTGGTGGAATAATGGGAAAGCGTAGTGACTTTGAAAGAAAACCAAGAGACTATTATATAACACCATTTGAGGCGGTAGAACCTCTTATTGAACATCTACCGAAACATTTTACCTTTGCAGAACCTTGTGCTGGTAATGGTGCATTGATAAAACATCTTGAAACGGGGGGTGTATGTATGTGGGCAAGTGATATTGAACCGCAGGATGAAGGTATACCGACTCAAGATTATAAAGATGTAAAAGAAAATGAATTATTGGAATCAAATTATATAATCACAAATCCGCCATGGAACAGAAAAATACTGCATCCAATGATAGATCACTTCGCTCTACTAAAACCTACATGGCTCCTATTTGATGCCGATTGGATGCATACTAAACAGAGTCAACCTTACATGCCGTTTTTACATAAGATTGTAAGTGTGGGTAGAATTAAGTGGTTTGGTAATATGACAGGCAAAGACAATTGTGCATGGTATTTGTTTGATAAACAAACTCCACCCGTTTTGGGCACAACTTTTTATGGAAGGTAATATAATGACAGGCGAAAATATAATGCACCAAGAGCAAGTTAATCAAGGTCATATTGATCATATCAAAAGAATGATAATGGTCGAACCTTTGGTTCCTATAAATGATCCAATTCTAAAAGAACCCCTTGCACCATGCTCGGCAGACCTAGATCGTAAGGCACTACAGGCAAAACTAAATAGTGCAATGGTGCATTATCAGGGAATTGGCCTGTCTGCGAATCAGATTGGTGTCAAGGAACGTGTTTTCATAATGTATTCAGATATCAAGAAGAAAGAAGCAATCACATGCTTTGACCCCATGATTACTGAGTATCACCTTGAAAGGATCATTATGGATGAGGGTTGTTTGACATGGCCCGGTATGTGGTTGAAGGTGGAACGCCCAGAGGGTATTCGGTGCATCTACTACGATGTGGATGGTGAATTGGTACAGGTAGAGATGCATGGACTCGAATCACGAATCTTCCAGCATGAGTATGACCATATGGAAGGGACGAACTTTACCAAACGGGTCAGCAAGTTAAAGTTCAACATGGCCCAACGCAGAGCTACAAAGATGAGGAAAAAATCAATGTTTCCACTGGAATCGCCGTGATCCGTGATAGTAAATTTCCCTTTGTTATCAATGACTTATGATTAAGTCATATGACGGTCATATGACTTATGATTAATTTCAAGTTTCCTTTATAATCAATGACTTAGCGGCTACGATTTTTGTTGACAAAGCCTGATTTTTAGTCTATACTAAGGTATAAACTGAGAAAACAAAGGAAATGGTTATGAAAACACACAAAGAAAATTGCATATCTCATGTAATCGCAATGTTTGAAGAGCGCTTCAAAAAAGAAGATTTTATCTACATATCTAAGAAAATGGGTGTAGTAGATTTTAAAAATGAAGTGGCAAATGCTATCGTAAATGCTTCTAAATCAGGAAAATTTGTTCCGGGCGGTAAGGGAGATTGTGATATTTTTAAGATAAAAATCATGGACACAAAATCAGTTTTCGTGGTGTGGAATAAAGTTATAGGTTGTGCTGTAACGGTTCTCACTGGTGAAATGTTTACCAACATTGCATTGTGGGATAAGAAAAAGCTCATATAGGTGGTATTGTGACAAATATATCACACTTCCCCTAAATATCAGATAAAACGACATTAGGGATCATTATTCCTTTGACTTATCCTACTCAGTATGTTACTGTAAGGTATGATAAGAAATAAGGAAATAGAGATGACTAAGAAAACACGAGGATATACCGTCAAATACAAGTTGTATGGTAAGATCAATTTCGAGAAGAAATTTGAGACTGCCAAGGAAGCAAAAGGTTTCTTCTTTGGATACGTTGTGAAGACTCCGAATGTCACTGGCGAATTAATTTGGAACTAGGCTAAGATTCTTGTTGACAAAACCTCTTTCGTATGGTAATGTAAGGTATGATGAAAAATAAATCGACACTCGCAAAACTCCTCGCTGAAGAGGATATCTTCGTTGTCCACAAGAAGATGGACACGGCATATTTCAATCCCAAGTCACGGGAACTGGGTCTGCCCATCTGGAAGGATGAGGAGATGACCAAAGATATCTATGACCTGATGGTTTGCCATGAGATTGCTCACGCACTCTGGACGCCTCTCGACATGCTAGAGAGTGCTGCGGTTCGTAAGATTAATCACTCTTTTGTGAATATCGTTGAAGATGCCCGTATTGAACGGATGGTGCAGGACCGTTATCCCGGCTCTGTTGCGGTTTTCAATCGGGGATATAATGATTTGACCGCCAAGGATTTCTTTGGTATTGCCGACAAGGAAGTTTCTGAGTTGAACCTGATTGATCGGATCAACCTGTTCTTCAAGAAGCAGAAGGTTGATTTTTCTGAGGAAGAAATGGTCTGGGTCAAGCGGGTTGCAAAAACCAAGACTCCTGATGACGTTCTTAATCTCTCTGAAGAGCTCTACGCTTGGATGGCAGAGAACGCCCCAGAAGAAGGTGGTGATGACGAGAAAACCATGATTGATCCTAACGGTAAGTCTGGTGAAGGTGAAGAAGGCGAAACTGGTGAGGGCGATGGTTCTGCTGGTGACGATGGTGAAGAAACTGGTGGGGGTGATGCCCCTACCGATGATAAAGGTGATGAAAATGGAAATGATGCTCCTACTGGTGGGACTGATGATGTTCCCAATGATGGTGATGATGCCAATCCCGAAACTGAAACTGGCGAAACTACCGAAGAAGGTGGTGTAGAGTCTACTGGCCGAGGTGGACCGCCCAAGGCAGAAACCGATACTGATGCGAACAATGCTGGTGAAATGCTGGTTGATAAAAACGCAGCTGTTCGAACCTACGGCCGCATCCCTGCTCTTAAAGAAAACCTGATTATACCCTTCTCTGTAATTGTGGAACGGGCAACTGCTCACTATAATAACTCAGACTATACTGATTGGGTCAATGCGAAGAAGGCAGAAGTTGCAGCGATCAAGGATGATTCTAAAAAGACCGTTGGTTACATGGTCAAAGAATTTGAGATGAAGAAGGCTGCTGACCAGTATGCCCGTGCTTCTGTTTCCAAGACGGGTTCGCTCGACATGGGACGGTTACACACTTACAAATACAATGAAGACCTCTTCAAGAAAGTCACCACCCTGCCCGGTGCTACAAACCACGGCATGGTGATGGTTGTCGATTGGAGCGGTTCCATGTATGACAATCTGAAAGGTACTTTGTCCCAGCTGTACAACCTGATTTGGTTCTGCCGCCGGACACAGATTCCTTTTGAAGTCTATGCGTTCAGCGATAATCGAGCCCTATCTCCCAATTATTATGCTGATTGTGAAAAAATGCCAGATTTCAAGGCGGGTGACCTTGTTCTGAATAATTTCAAACTGTTGAATTTCTTCTCTAGCAAAATGTCCGTTAAGGATGAAATTGCAATGATGGAAGTTCTCTGGATGATCCCTTCATACTACACTGATACTGGTAGTTTTGCACTTCGTCCTACCTTCCCCGGATTTCTTGATTTGGGTGGCACTCCGTTGAATGATGCAATCGTTGCAATGATGGAAATCGTTCCCAAGTTCAAACGTGAAACTGGTGTTCAGAAAGTCAACACGATTTTCCTGACTGACGGTGCCTCAAACCGGCTGCCGGGTGTTTACGATTATCGCTTAAATCGTGATACTGGTGAACACGATAAGGTCATTGACGACATTCGTGGTAAGATTATGATCACTGACCCCAAGACCTTGAAGTCCTATGAAGTTAATGGTTATGATGTGACTGATGGTTTGCTTCGTATTCTCAAAGACCGTGTTCCTGATATGAACCTGATCGGGTTCTACATTGCGGGTTCTGGTCGCTCAGGCCGGGTTGACAAGCGCACTCTTTATTCTCTACAGAATGATATGACTATGGATAAAATCATGGAGCAGGTTCGGTTCATCAACAAAAACAAGTTCCTTGCTATCGCATCTAAGGGCTATGATGAGATGTATGTCCTTCCTGCGAAGGGTATGATGGTCGAGAACGATGGTTTGAGCGACGATCTGATTGGTGCTTCGAAGTCAAAACTGAAGACTGCCTTTGGTAAGTCCATGAAGGGTAAGGTTGATTCCCGTGTCCTACTCAATAAATTTGTGAAGTTGGTGGCATAGTGGTTGAAAAATTACTGTCACGCCCACGCCCTGTGATAAAAATGTCACACTTTACACCTAATATCAAAAAACGACATCAGGGGTCATTATTCCTTTGACAAATCCTATTGCGTATGGTATAGTTAGTTATAGTGAGAAAACAAACAGAAAGATTGAATATGTACCTATCCCCTCGTAAGAAACTCTTCGTTGACACTGCTACCGAAATGTTCGGTGAAGGTGCCGTTATTACCAAAGCGGAGAAGACCGCTGCTGCTGAGAAGGCCGGTGTGCCGTTCCCGACATGGTTTAAGGGTGATGATTTTAGCGTTGGTTACAATGCGTATAAATTACCTAGTGAGGGTGGCAATGTTGCTGCTCCTGTCACTGCTGCTCCTGCTGGTGCAGAGGCGACAATGGTAAATCTGGTTGCAACAAATATGGAAAGACAGAATCTCGTTCCCGCTAAGTTCGAAGGCTTCGTGCCTTGGGGCAATTTCTCCCTGATTGAGAAAGTTGTCAAGTCTGGGATGTTCTATCCTATCTTCATCACTGGCCTGTCTGGTAACGGCAAGACCCTGATGGTTGAAGAAGTTTGTGCCAAACTCAATAAGGAACTGATCCGGGTCAACATCACCATCGAAACTGATGAGGATGATCTGCTTGGTGGTTTCCGCCTTGTGAGCGGTGAAACCAAGTTCGTTCCCGGTCCTGTGATCGAAGCGATGGAACGTGGTTGCACATTGCTCCTTGATGAGTGTGATCTAGGTTCGAACAAGTTGCTCTGCTTGCAGCCTGTCCTTGAGGGTAAAGGTGTTTACCTCAAGAAGATTAACAAGTGGGTCACGCCTAAAGCGGGTTTCAACGTCATGGCCACTGCCAACACTAAAGGCAAGGGTTCAGATGATGGACGGTTCATTGGAACTAACATTCTCAATGAAGCGTTCCTTGAACGCTTTGCGATCACGATGGAACAGCCCTACGCTTCGGTTGCGGTTGAAACCAAAATCGTTAAGGGTGCCATGAAGAAGTATGGTGTTGATGATGATGAGTTCGCCAAGAACCTCGTAACGTGGGCTGACGTTATTCGCAAGACCTTCTACGATGGTGGTGTTGATGAAGTCATCTCTACTCGCCGTCTGGATCACATTGTGAAAGCGTTCGCCATCTTTGGTGACAAGATGCAGGCCATCGAACTCTGTGTCGCACGGTTTGATGAGGATACAAAGGTTTCATTCCTTGACCTCTACACCAAGATTGATGCGGGTATTATCACTGGTGAAGGTGAAGTAGAAAGCGTAGTTGACGCTGGATCACCAGCCGAAGCTCCCCCGTTCTAAAAAAGATTATGTTGGGGGTTGAAATATGATGTTTCAATCCCTATATATAATAGGTGGATGCCATTAAGGGTCCATCGTTTAATCTTGCTTTTTATAAGGAGATAGCAAAATGGTTACAAATGTGAAAACACTAAGTCTATTCGACAATATCAACCAACTTACACCCTACGCCGTAGGATTTGATCGGGTCTTTGATCAACTTAACGCATACGCTACAAATAATGCAGCGTCAACAGGGTTCCCGCCATATAACATCCGTAAAGGGGGTGAATATACTTATGCCATCGAAATGGCCTTGGCGGGTTTTTCAAAGGATGATATTGAAATCGAAGTAGCAGAAGGTTTGCTTACGGTTCGTTCTATCAAAGATAATGATGAAAATGATTCCAACATTTATCGTGGAATCTCATATCGTAAGTTCAATCGGAAATTCACCCTTGCAGATGACATTGTGGTGAACGATGCTTCCCTCGAAAATGGTATGCTCAACATTAACCTTGAGCGTATTGTTCCAGAGGAGAAGAAACCTCGCAAAATTACAATCAAATAATTTTGAAATAGTAGCGAAAGGGGTCTTGACTTTTAGACCCCTTTCGTGTATTATTATAAGAATGAAATTTAATAGTGGAGATTTATAATATGGTAACTTTTACAACAGGAATGGTGGGTGATCCCGGATTCGTTGATCCAAACAGCCCGGAAGCAAAGTCAATGGTTAATCCCTCTATAGAATACGATTTTGTAGAAAAACCTTCTGAAGAAGAAGTAGAAAATATTAGTACTGGTATTTCGGTTTCAATGCGTAATAAGTTAGCAGTCAATATTATGAGAGCTGAAATTCCGTTAAATATTGTTGATGAGTTGAATCAACATATCGATGACGTAATTGTTCCTGCTGGTCAAGACTTGTCAGGTGGATTAGTTGGCCAAATTAATCAAAATGAAAAATCTGCTCAATGGTTATTTCCTCATAATTATGGAGTTGGAGAGCAGTTTGCTGATGTTCTTAATCAACTTGCTAAAACATATATTAAACAGACTCTGGCCGATACTGGTGATGATGATAAAGAAATAAAGACTGATATTCAAACTATGTGGACTGTTCATAGTTATGCCGGTGATTATAATCCTCTGCATGATCATGGCACTCGTAGTTTTATGGGCCTGTCTTGCATTCTCTTTCTAAAGGTTCCCCCTCAGATTGAAGCTATTAACCTTCCATCTGAGGAAATGATTGCTGCTGGTGTCACGCCGGGGTTTCAAGGACTCAATGGTGCAAGTGGTGCTGTTGATGGATTTACTTATTTGTGTTGGGGTGTAAACGGTATGCGTGATGTTAATATGCTTCGTCCTATCACAGAAGAATATGTCAAACCAGAAGTTGGAACTATGATTATATTTCCTGCTTGGTTGCGTCATGCTGTTATGCCATTCGCTGGTGAAGGTGAACGTAGAACTTTCTCTGCAAATATTAATGTGGAGATGCAATGAGCGATTTTATTCATATGATACAGATGGAAGATACATCATTATGTGATGATATGCTCAAATACTATGACAATAGTGTTGAATATAAGCAGCGTGGATTATCTGACAGTGGAGATAAAGAATCAACCGATGTTGTAGTTTGGCCAAACTCTAGTAATACTACTATTTTGAAGTATTTAAATTTCCTTGGATCGTGTGTTGAAAGTTATCGAAAAGAATATGATGCTTTTACTTTTCCTATAGGATATGCCGAACCTTGGCTTATTCAACACTATGAACCAGGCGAAGGATTTCCTTCTTGGCATTGTGAACGTGCTACTCATCTAACACATCAGAGGGCTCTTGTCTTCATGACATACCTCAATGATGTTGAGGATGGTGGTGAAACTCAATGGTTGTATCAAGGCAAACAAGTGAAACCTAAAAGAGGGCTGACTGCTATCTGGCCAACAGATTTCACCCACACACATAGGGGTGTAATATCGCCAACGCAAACTAAAACAATTGCTACTGGATGGTTTAGTTTTCTGGATGCTAAAACTTCTCACCGTGAACTCACAAAATATTATAAAAATATTATTAATGAAATGAAGGTTAATAATGGCGAAGAATGATTACAAATATAATGAAGGTAAGACACTTGTTGAACTTCAAAAATACATCGACTCGACATATGATGAACACTATAGCAAGAACAAATATCAAGCTACAGAGTTCATCATCGATGGTGGACATGGTGAAGGTTTCTGTATCGGTAACATCATGAAATATGCACAACGATATGGAAAAAAGGGTGGAAAGAATAGAAATGATTTACTCAAGATTCTTCATTATTCTATTATTGCTCTGTTTGTTCATGATAAAGAAGGCGACACTTAAACTTCTTATGTGCTTTTCTATTATTGTATCCACTAGCAACCTGATACATCAGAGATGCTTGTAGGTTGTTAGTAGAACAGAACTTGGGCATATCGTTTATGATTAGTTCTTCCCCATCTGGCGTTGTCACAAGGTAGGTTTTGAGTTTGGATTTGTTCATATTATCAGTATTTGATTTTTTCTTTCCCTTCATTGATACAGACATTTTTTCTTTTGTTTCTTGGGAAGGTTTATACCATTTTCTAGATTCAAGTATCTTCTTCATAGTTTCTGGGTTTTTACTGGGATTATCATCACTTAACATTCTGGCTCTACAAATCTCTCTACGGACATCATCACTTTTGATTTGCCCAGATAACATATCAGCGGCAAACTTGTCTTGCCATTTACCATGCTCTCCATATAGTTTTCTGTGTGCTTCAGCGTGTTCTTCTACGGAAAGGACTACTATGTTTGATGAATGATTTAGACCACCCATATGACGGGGAATTATATGGTGTTTGTGACTTGACATTTGTTCTTCCTTGTGTTAGTATTAATACACTAAATGATAAAACTATTTATAATAGTATGACTTTTAACAAGTCATATATTGAAGGTGAAAAATAATGAAACTATCTACTGAAACTATCTCCGTACTGAAAAACTTCTCTACAATTAACGCTAACCTTATGGTGAAGGCTGGTTCTAGTCTTTCCACTATGTCTGCAATGAAGAACATTGTAGCGAAGGCAGATGTTACTGAGGAATTTCCCAGTGACTTTGCTATCTATGATTTGAATGAGTTCCTATCGGCACTCTCTCTATTCGGAAAACCCGATTTAGAATTTAATAATGACTTTGTTATTATCACAGAAGAGGGAACATCGGAATCTCTCAAATATTGGTTCTCTGACCCATCCGTGGTGACGACTCCATCTAAAGAGATTTCGATGCCCTCGACTGAGTTGATGTTTGCACTATCCAGTGAGACTCTTGACAGAATTACTAAGGCCGCTGCGGTTGTCGGTGTTCCTGATATGGCACTTGCTGGTGGTAAGTTGATGGTCACTGACAAGAAGAACAGCACTGCAAACGCATTTGAGACATCTCTGGATGTTGGTGATGTTGCTGCTGACTATAAGTTCTGGTTCAAGGTTGAGAACCTAAAACTTATTCCCGGCTCTTATGACGTTGAAGTGTCCTCTAAGAAGATTAGTCACTTTACTAACACTAAACTTGGTGTGCAGTATTGGATTGCATTGGAACCCGAATCTTCTTACAATGCCTAATTTGAGGTAGTTGAGAACTATCGTCCTTAAATCTCCGTTTTTATAAATAGTAGTAGGAACGGAGATTTAAATGATTTATCAAATTACGAATATTATTACTAACGATTTTTATATTGGATATACTAAGTTTACAGCAAAACATCGCTTCCAATCTCATAAATATAATGCCAAATACAATATCAAAAGTCATCTGTATAATAGTATGAATAAATATGGAATTGATAATTTTACAATTAAAGTTATACAAGAGGATGGACTTCTTAATCCCGATGAAGCATATTGGATTAAAACTTTGAAGCCAACATTGAATATGACTAAGGGGGGTGAGGGTGGAGATACGAGCAACTTTGAAAACTTTAAGATATCAATGAAGGAGTATCACGCAAGAAAACCAAAATCAGAATATGCTACTTATGGTATGCTTGGTAAGAAACTAACAGAAGAATCGAAAACCGCAATAGGTAAAAAAAATAGTTATCCTGTAATATGTGAAGGTATTGAATATCCAAGTATTGCTTCGGCCGAGCAACACTATAAGTCAATTGGTAAACCAAAGTCTATAAGAAAAAGGATTGATAATCCTAAGCATACAGAGTGGTATCGTCTTAGAGAAAAAAGATCATATCGTAGATTAACAAACGAACAGTAATAACATTTAAATATATAATGAAAGAATTGAATATGAAAGACACGTTTCTTTGGACAGAACTTTACAGGCCACGAGACATCAAGTCATGCGTACTTCCTAAGTCTCTAAAAAATTCCTTGCAATCCTTTGTTGACAAGGAAACACTACCCAATCTGATTCTCTCAGG
>Ga0208414_1000149_pt1 | contig 77599 bp, 71 predicted proteins | sample AntAceMetag02UKE_FD_184770 | JGI IMG/M metagenome (GOLD analysis project Ga0208414, IMG submission 184770) | Saline lake microbial communities from Ace Lake, Antarctica - Antarctic Ace Lake Metagenome 02UKE (SPAdes) (version 2) | ecosystem: Environmental > Aquatic > Non-marine Saline and... | reverse complement strand
GCAGCCAAGGCCACCTTCGCCTTGAAAGCCCCACTGTGGTTCCGTCGGGCACGTCTCGCCATATCGTCCTCCTGAGCCGCGGCATCCTCGCCGCCTTCAGGCAGGAAATCCACTTAACGACCTGTCCAGATTCTCCCGGCCGGATCTGACCTCGTCGAGCCGCTCGGACTGACCGATGCTGTCTTTCACGACGAGTATCTCCGCCGCTACGACATCGCGCGCCGTCTGGTGGCAATCGTCGAGGACGGCCGGTCCGGGACCATGCCCCGCATTTGGCTCTCGCTGATACGCGGCGCGTCCGAGCCGAGATTCACGCCCGCCGATGCCGAGCGCCTCGGGCAGCTCATGCGGCTCACCCGTTCGTTCATACGCCTGGCGGGAGCCCGAGACGCGGCGGCGCAAACCGCGATGCTGCAGCGGTCCACCCTCGATCTGGTGCGGATGCCGCTGATGCTGGTGGACACCGAGCGGCGGGTCCTGCTGTCGAACCAATCGGCCTCCGCCGCGCTTCGTTCCAACGGCCATCTGGTGGTGGCGCATGGTCGGCTGCAGGCCCGCGAGCAGGCGATCGATCGCGAGGTGGCGGCGGCGGTCCGCCGGGTCGCGGCTGCGCCGCTCGACATCCGGTTCGTCCGCCTCGGCCCCGGCCGGCCCGCGCGTGGCGCGCCGTCGCTCATCGTCAGCGCCCTGTCCGGCGAAGGGCGCCCGGCGGACGAGGTCACCGTGATGCTGCGCGTCCTCGGCGCGCAGCCGATGCCGGAGGATGGCGAGACGGTGCTGCGGCAACTGCTGGGGCTGACGCCGGCGGAGAGTTCGGTCGCCCTCGGCCTGGCCGAGGGGTTGTCGCACGACGAGATCGCGCGCCGCCGGGGCGTCCAGGTCACCACCGTCCGCACCGTCCTGCGGCGCCTGCAGGAGAAGCTGGGCATCCCGAAGAGCGGCCCGCTCGCCCGCTTCATCCTTAGCCTCACTGCCGTCGGCGGGTTGCGCCTGTGAGTCGGGCGACCGCCCGGCCGCGTTGACCTGGGTCAAGCCGGCGGGGTCGATCGCGTGATACCGATGGCCTTTGCGCGCCTTCCTCGATTCGGCGCCACCAGTTGAGGCGCCCGGCATGACGAAGAGCGACTTCGTGAGTGAGCTGAAGCGGCTGATGCGGGCGCATTTCCCGCTGGTCCACATCGCCAGCGACGAAGAGGACCGGGTTCTCGAGACCGTCGAGGAACTGGCGAGCGAATTGTCGTGTTCTCTGTTCGTCTGGTCGACCAGTCATGGTGTCTACGAGCCAGCGCGTAAGAGACCCGGCGCGCTCGACAGCAAGCTCGCCCTGGCCGACCTGGCGGCGGCGCTGGAGACCTTCGAGCAGCTCCTGCAGTCGAAGCAGTCCGCCCAGAAGGGCCTGATCTTCGTGCTCCTCGATCCCGGCGTGTACCTTTCGGACCGCAACGCCAACCCGATCTACGCCCGCAAGCTGCGCGACCTGGCGATCCGGATCCGGGGCGAGGACCGGGCAGCGTCCTGCCTGATCCTGTCGCCGCATTTCGAGATTCCGCGCGAGCTCGAACGCGAGGTGACGGTCATGGATTTCCCGCTGCCCTGCCGCGAGGAGATCGCCGTCTACGTCGACCGGGTGTTCGCCAAGCTGTCGCGCTCGACCGCGGTAACGGTGACCGACGGTGCCGCGCTCCGCGCGCGCTTCGCCGAAGCGGCTGTCGGGCTCACCTTCGCCGAGATCCGCAACGCGCTCTCCTACGCCGTGGTCGACGACCTGCGGCTGGACGATCGCGACGTTTCCAACATCTTCCGCCAGAAGCGCCAGATCGTGCGCAAGTCCGGCCTGCTCGATTTCATCGAAACCCTTGGCCTCTCGCTCGACGACGTCGGCGGACTCGACGGGCTGAAGCAGTGGCTGTACCGGCGCCGGGTGGCGTTCTCGCCGGGCGGCCGCGAGTTCGGCGTCCAGGCACCGAAGGGGGTTCTGGTCACCGGGGTGCCGGGCTGCGGCAAGTCGTGGTCGGCGAAATGCGTGGCGGCGTCCTGGAGTCTGCCGTTGCTCAAGCTCGACATGGGCCGGATCTACTCCTCCCTGGTCGGCTCGTCCGAGGAGCACATGCGCCACGCCATCCAGGTCGCCGAGGCGGTGGCGCCGTGCGTGCTGTGGCTCGACGAGATCGAAAAGGGTCTGCCGCGCGCGGGCGCCCACATCGGCGACAATGGCGTGTCGCTGCGAGTACTCGGTACCTTCCTGACCTGGATGCAGGAGAAGGAGAGCAGCGTCTTCGTGTTCGCCACGGCCAACCAGATCGACCTGCTGCCGCCCGAGATCCTCCGCAAAGGACGGTTCGACGAGATCTTCTTCGTCGACCTGCCGAGCGACGCCGAGCGCCGCGAGATCCTTGACATCCACGTCCGGCGTTCCGGCCGCGACCCGGCGACCATCGACCTCGACCGTCTCGTCGAGTTGTCGGGGCCTCAGACCCACGGCCCCGACATCGCTCTGACCGGTGCCGAACTCGCTGCCTGGATCAACGAGGCGATGATCAACGCCTTCCACCGCCGCCTCGAGGTCGGCGAGGCGGCGCCGGATATCGGCATCGAGGATTTCGAGGAGACGGCCCACGGCACGGTGCCGTTGGCGCGCTTGCGCCTCGAGGACATCGCCGCGCTCCGGCACTGGGCGCAGGGTCACGCCATGCGGGCCTCGACCGGCGGGTGACGCGGAATTGACCGAGGTCAAGGCGAGACGCGGCACGCGCTTCTAGGTTGGCGACCGGGTTCCCGGACTCGGGGACCAGCGAGGCGGAACTGATGAAGGTCAGGTCGCAGGCGCTCCTCGACCCGGCCGAGCGGACGGCCCGGGGCGCGGCCTCAGCGATGTCGAGGCGCTGACCCTGGTCGGCGACCCGAGCCGGGTGATCTTGGAAACGGCTCAATCCAAGTCGGTCGACATGATCGTCATGGGCAGCCGCGGACGCGGCGACCTGGAGGGCCTCCTGCTCGGCAGCGTGTCGCACAAGCTCACGCACGCCGCGCACTGCACCTGCGTGGTCGTACGGTAGCCTCGCTGCGACAGGCTTCGTCGCCGCGAGGCAGGAGGTCGGCCATGATGTTTACGGATCGTAAGGATGCCGGGAAACGCCTGGCGCGGGCGCTTGACCATCTTCGCAACCGGAGTCCGGTGGTGCTGGCGCTGCTGCGCGGCGGTCTGCCGGTCGGGTACGAGGTGGCGCGTGCCTTGTCGGCGCCGCTCGACGTTCTCCTGGTACGCAAGATCGGGGCGCCGTCGCAGCCCGAAATCGCGGTCGGCGCCGTGGTCGACGGCGATCGGCCGGAAATCGTCACCAACCCGGACGTCATGCGCCAGGCCGGCGTATCCCAGGGTTATGTCGAGGCCGAGGCGCGCCGGCAGCTTCGGGAGATCGAGCGCCGCCGGGCGCTGTATCTTGCCGGGCGGCCGTCGGTGGCGTTGTGGTCCCGGACCGTGATCGTCGTCGACGACGGCATCGCCACCGGCGCCACGACGCGCGCCGCCCTGCGCGCGGTGCGCCGGCAGGGTCCGGACCATCTGGTGCTGGCGGTGCCGGTGGCGCCGGCCGAGACGATCGAAGCGCTCGCCGACGAGGTAGACGAGATCGTGTGCCTGGAAAAGCCGAGACGATTCGGCGGGGTGGGACAGTTCTACCGGGACTTCCACCAAGTGTCGGACGAAGAGGTCGTCCAGTTGCTGAGCCGATCGCCGTTGCCGGATGCGGCGACCGAGGCCGGGGTCGTGGCGCTCGCGGAGAAGGTGGCGTACCTGTCGAGCCGGGCCGCCCACCCGAGCGAAGCGGGGCCGGTGACCGCGTGCGAGACCAGCATGTCGTGGGTTTTCCTGACCGACCGCCACGCCTACAAGATGAAGAAGCCGATGCGCCGGGAGCGCCTGGACTTCGCGACCCTGGAGCGGCGCCGGCACTTCTGCGAGGAGGAGGTCCGGCTGAACCGGCGGCTGGCGCCGGACGTCTATCTCGGCGTCGTCGCGTTGACCCGCGAAGCCGGCAGTGCCCTGGCCCTCGGCGGATCGGGCGACCCCATCGAGTGGCTGGTGACGATGCGGCGCCTGCCGGCCACCGGTACCCTGGAGGCGTTGGCGCTGTCCGGCCGGCTGCGACGCGACCACGTCCTGGCCGTCGCCAAGCGGATGGCGGCGTTCTACGCCGAAGCGTGCCCCGAGCCGTTTCTGGAGCGCGACTACCGGCAGCGCTTCCGGCTGTCTCTTGCCTACACCGCCGGCGAGCTTCAGCGCTCGGAACTGGGCCTGCCGGGCGACCTCGTGCACCGGGCCGTCGCGCGCCTGTCCCGCTATGTCGATGTCGACGGGCGGCGGCTTGACGAGCGCGTCCGGGCCGGACGGATCGTCGAGGGACACGGCGACTTGAGGCCGGAACACGTCTACCTGGAGCCTGAGCTTGTCGTCACCGACTGCCTGGAGTTCGACCGCGACCTCCGACTGATCGATCCGGTCGATGAGCTTGGCTATCTGGCGATGGAATGCGACCGGTTGGGCCTGACGCATGTCGAAGCGTGGCTGCTGGAGGGGTATGGAGAGCGGACGGGCGACTGTCCGCCGGCGGATCTCGTGGCGTTCTACAAGGGCTGCCGGGCGCTGCGCCGCGCCATGCTGGCGATCTGGCATCTCGACGCGCCGGCGTGCCGCGACCGTGCCCACTGGCGCGGTCGTGCCCGCGAGTACCTCGACATTGCGGTCGGGCACGCCGAGCGGCTTCCCTGACGCGCGCCTTCCGGAATACGGCCGCCGCTCCAGGCTAGCGTGCGATCCGAGCCGGCTCCGGTTGGACCGGTCCCCGGGAAAGCACGGCAATCGCCGTCGCGACCAGGCTGCCCAGGGTGGCGAGCGCCATGTCCTTCTGCGCGTCCCAGGGATCGCCCTGGGCGCCGACATAGGCGACGCCAATGTCGCCGCCGAACACCATCGCGGCGCCCCACTCGATGACCTCGTAGCCGGCCGAAAGGCTGACCATGATCATGACCGCGAAGATGTGACGCCAGGCACCCGCGACCCCCGCAGCCTGGGCCATAGCCTCGCGCGCGGGGCCGGTCAGAAGCAGGCCGTAGGCCAAGTGGACCACTCGGTCGTAGTGGTTGCGCTCCAGCCCGAGCCGGTCGCCGAGCGCGATCCCGGCCAGAGGCTCGAACCATTGGTCGTAGGGTACCAGCGAGTAGGTATAGTGCGCGCCGACGGCGTGCAGGCACAGGAAGACGAAGATCTGCAGGTCGGCAGCGCCCGAAAACACCAGCCGCCGTCGGGTCGCCATGAGCGCCACCGCGAGCGCCAGAACCAGGAGATTCTCCAGCAGCCAAGCCTCCCGGTCGACAGGTGCCAGCGCGAGCACCGCCCACAACCCGGCGAACGCAAGGATCAGGGCGGGCCGGAGGAGGGCACGGGCGTTCATGCCGGTCGGGCGGTCGCGGCGCTAGCGGTCGGTGAGGCCGTCGACGTCACGCCCGACTTCGCTCTTCCACGGTCGCCATGTCTCCAACCCGTACAGGATAGCCACCAGCGTGGCCGCCAGACCGAGGGCGAGAATCCAGTAAGGCGCGCCAGCGAGATCGGCGAAGGTGATCTTGCCGGGGCCGTCGGTCAGCAGCATCGGCTTCAGGGTCGGCTCGGCGTAACCATAGGCGATCGCGCCGCCGATTCCCCCGAGCAGTGTCACCAGAGCGTCGCGGTAGCCGACGCCGACCTGCGCCATCACGGTGCCTGGACAGGCCCCGGCAAGGGCGATCCCGGCGCCAAGCACCAGTCCGCCGATGATGTCGGCGCCGTAAAGCGTCGGTTTCGGGGCGAGCTTCACGAATCCGAAACCGTGCATCACCGCGAGAACCACCGCCCCGGTCGCGACCGCGGTCAGGAAGACCTTCAGCATGATGAAGTTGCGGAGCTGCATCTGCCCCACGATGATTCCAGGTTCGAACACGCGTGACTTCTCGAGCGCGAACCCGAAGACCACGCCCATCGTCAGGCCGATCAGGATGTAGTGCGCGAGCGACATCGCCTGGTTCCTTTGTCGACGTCGGATCAGACCCGGCGCAGCAGCAGCGCCGTCACGATGCCGCCGGTGAACATCGCCGCCACGGCGACCGTCGAGCTGACGGCGAGCTGCGCCACGCCAGACAATCCGTGACCGCTGGTGCAGCCGTCGGCGAGACGGGCACCGAAAAGCATGATGAACCCGCCGACGAAGGCGACCGCGTAGCGGACGCCGGGCGACCGGCTCGCCAGCGCGCGGCCCCAGGCCGGCGAGATCGCGTGGCGCCGCGCGCCGGAAAGCCGCATCGACGCGAAGGCGCCGACCGCGATGCCGGCGACCAGTGCAACCTGCCACCAATTCTTGCCGGTGGCGGTCAGGTGCCGCGCGACGTAGTCGATCTGGACGATCGCCGGGTCCACCAGCGACGCCAGCAGGCCGCCGACGGTGACGTAGGACGACGAAGCGCCCAGCGCGGTTTCAACCAGAAGGAACGCCGGCACCTGGAGCAGGCCGATGACGATCCCGGCCAGATAAGGTGACCACGCCCTGTCCTGCAGCGACACGCCCGCCATGACGACCTCCCGTCACCGAGCCTCCGCGTGTCGGGGTCAGCGTGTTGGGGTTCAGCCTGAGGTCAGGATGGCCGTCGAGGCCGCGTCGCGCATTGATCCATCGCAAACACGCTGCCGGCCGGGGCCTGCCGCTACCAGCCGAGCGCGTAGGTCGGCCGACGGTGGTCGGAAGCCGCCATCAGGGAGCCGCCGGGACCCGGCACGATCGCGCACACCGAGCCTGCCAGGTAGGTGCTCTGCGGCCAGCGGCTCACCGTGTGCCCGAGCGCCTCGAGGCCGGCGACCGCGTCCTCCGCGATCCGCGCCTCGGCCTTCACCAGTCCGGGGAAGGCGGTGTGCGGCTCGAAGGTGTCGGGCTGGCTGTAGGACGCCACCCGCGGCATCTCGACCGCGACCTGCGGTGGCATCCGGTACACCAGCAGGTTCAGCAGGAACTGCGTCATCGCCTGGATCTGGACGTCGCCGCCGGGCGTGCCGAACGGCATGGCGCGGCCGTCGGGGGCGATCCACATCGCCGGGTTCGGGGTCAGCCGCGGCCGCTTGCCGGGGGCGATGCCGCTCGGGTGCCGGGGGTCGCCCCAGCTCGCCGAGCCGCGCGACGACGGCACCAGTCCGGTCCCCGGGATCACCGGGCTCTGGTACGACACGTCGCTCGGCGTCGCCGAGAACGCGTTGCCCCAGCGGTCGACCACGCAGACATAGGAGGTGTCCGGCGGCGGCGGCGGGTCGCCGGCGCCGACCGAGACGGGTGACCGTGGGGCAGGGTGCCGGGCCGGGTCGGCCAGGCCCGGCGGCGGAAGGTCCGGCCAGGCACGGTCGCGCCGCAGCTGGCCGCGGCGCTCCTCGGCGTAGGCTTCGCTGAGCAGGCGGTCGAGCGGGACGTCGACGAATCGCGGGTCGCCGAGCACGCGCTCGCGGTCGGCGAAGGCAAGCTTGACGCTCTCGATCAGCAGATGGAGGTGGTCGGCGCCGTTGTGCGGCAGCGCGGCAAGGTCGTAGCCCTTCAGCAGGTTGATCACCTGGGCCAGGAACGGTCCCTGGCACCACGCCCCGCAGCACAGCAGGTCGCCGCCGGCGAACGAGGTCGAGACCGGGGCCTCGATCGACACCCGGTAGTCGGCGAGGTCGGCGTCGCGCAGCAGGCCGCCATTGGCCTCGTGGTACGCGACGATTCGCCGCCCCAGGTCGCCGCGGTAGAAGGCGGCCCGGGCGGCCTCGAGCCCGGCCTCGCGGCCGCGGCCGGCGGCGGCCGCTTCCTGGTCGACCATGTACTGCAGCGAGCGGCCGAGATCCTCCTGGCGGAAAATGTCGCCGGCCGCGGGGGGCTTCCCGCCGGGCAGGTAGATCTCCACGTTGGACGGCCATTGCCGGTATTCGTCCGCGTGATCGGCGATCACCGAGGCCGTCAAGCGGTGCATCGGAAAACCGTCGCGGGCCAGCCGGATGGCGCCGCCGGCGACCTCGCCGAACGACATGGAGCCGAAGCGTCGCAGCGCCTCGATCCACGCGGCGGGTGCGGCCGGCACAACCGTTCGCAGAACACCCCTCGGGATGGTTCCGCCGTGCTCGCGGGCGAAGCGCTCGGCGTCGAGGGCCTTTGGCCAGCCTCCGAGGCCGTCGATGGTGACCGTCTCGCCGCCGGCCGGTCGGACCATGATCGGTGCGACGCCAGCTATATTGACAAGATCGCTCTGCACCACGCCGAGGGCCAGCCCACCGGCGACGCCGGCGTCCACCGCGTTGCCGCCGGCCTCCAGGACCAGGAACGCGGCGTGGGCGGCGAGGTAATGCCCGGCGACGACCATGTGGCGAGTGGCGGCGACCTCGGTCTTCCAGGGCTCGGTCATTGGGAAAGCTCTCCGGTGAGGGGCGCGCGCTGAACGATAGACCCGCCCCGCCCTGCCGAGAAAGAGGGCAATCCCCCCAGGCAGTTGGTAAATGCGCGGTCACGTTGACGGCGGCTGCTTTATGACATTTGCTTCGCCAGTCGTGGGGCAGGGCCGAGGTGGCACAGGTGGGTCAGACGTTGTTCCGGAACTTCCGGATGCTCGATCCCGAGCGGGACGAGATTGTTGGTGGCCACGAACTGCTGGTGGAGGGCGAGCGGATCCGCGAGGTCTCCGACCGGCCCATCAAGGCGGACGGAGCCACCGCGATCGATTGCGGCGGCCGGACCCTGATGCCCGGTCTGATCGACAGCCATGTGCACGTCGTGTTGAGCGAGGTGTTCCTGCGATCCCTCGAGAACGTGCCGCTGACGCTGATGACGGCGCGCTCGATGGGCATGATGCGGGCCATGCTGGACCGCGGCTTCACGACCGTGCGCGACACCGGTGGTGCCGACTGGGGCTTGAAGGCGGCGGTCGACCAGGGCCTCGCACCCGGCCCGCGGCTGTTCATCGCCGGCAGGGCGATCGGCCCGACCGGCGGCCACAGCGACGGTCGTCGCCGCACCGACAGCGGCGCGAACTGCTATTGCTGCAACGCCTTGGCATTCGCCATGCGGATCGCCGACGGCGTTCCCGAGGTTCGCAAGGCGGTCCGCGAGGAGATGCGCCAGGGCTGCGACCACGTGAAGATCATGATGTCGGGCGGCGTCGCCTCGCCGTTCGACCCGCTGGACAGCATGCAGTTCTCGCTCGGCGAAGTCGCCGCCGCGGTCGAGGAGGCCCACAGCTTCGGACGCTACGTTTGCGCCCACGCCTACACGCCAGAGGCGATCACCCGCGCCGCCCAGTCCGGGGTGCGGACCATCGAGCACGGCAACCTCATCGACGACGCGTCGGCCAAGCTGATGGCCGAGAACGGCATGTTCCTGGTCGCCAACCTGGTCGCCTACTACGCCATGCGCGAGCGCGCCTCCGAGTTCGGCATGCCGGCGGAAATGCTCGAGAAGAACGAGATGGTGATCGACGGCGGCCTGCGGTCGCTCGAAATCTGCAAGCGCGCCGGCGTCCCGGTGGCCTACGGCAGCGACCTGCTCGGCCAGCTCCAGGTCGATCAGGCCCGCGAGTTCGTGATCCGCGCCGAAGTGCTGTCGCCGATCGAGATCATCCGCTCGGCCACCCTGGTTGGCGCGCAGGTGGTGCGCCGCGAGGGCGAGCTCGGCTGCCTGCGGCCTGGCGCCTACGCCGATCTGCTGGTGATCGACGGCGACCCGCTGAAGGATCTGAGCGTGTTCCTGAATCCGGACGCCAACCTGTCGGCGATCGTCAAGGGCGGTGCGTTCCACAAGAACACTCTGAACTGACGGCGGCTCCGGACCGACCCGAGCCGAGACCAAGGACCGCACGCGATGCCCACGACCGGTAGCTTGCTGTTGTTCCGCAACCTGCGTCTGCTCGACCCGGGCTTTGACGAGGCGCGCGGCGGCTACGAGATCCTGGTCGAGGGTGATCGCATCCGCGAGGTCTCGGACCGCCCGATCAAGGCCGACGGGGCGGCGGTGGTCGACTGCGGCGGACGGGTGCTGATGCCCGGTCTGATCGACGCCCACGTGCACTGCATGCACAGCGAGGTGTACATGCGGCGCATGGAAGACGTGCCGCTGACGCTGGCGACGGCGCGGGCGGCGGTGCGGCTCGGCTCCATGCTGGACCGCGGCTTCACCACGGTGCGCGACACCGGCGGCACCGACTGGGGCGTCAAGGCGGCGGTCGAGCAGGGGTTGATCGTCGGCCCGCGGCTGTTCATCGCCGGCCGCTCGATCGGCCCGACCGGCGGTCACTCCGACGGTCGCGGCCGCACCAACCCCGGCTATCCGTGCTACTGCTGCAACGCCTTCGCCTACCTGCGCGAGATGGTCGACGGCGAGGACGAGCTGCGCCGGGTGGTGCGCGAGCAGATGCGCCAGGGCTGCGACCACGTGAAGATCATGGTGTCGGGCGGCGTCGCCTCGCCGTTCGACCCGCTCGATTCTCTGCAGTTCTCGATCGGCGAGATCCAGACCGCGGTCGAGGAGGCCGAGGCGTTCGGCCGCTACGTCTGCGCCCACGCCTACGGCGCCGAGGCGATCGAGCGCGCGGTGTCGAACGGCGTGCGCACCATCGAGCACGGCAACCTGATCGACGACGCCCGCGCCGAGCTGATGGCCCGCGAAGGCGCCTACCTGGTGGCCAACCTGGTGGCGTATGTCGCCATGAAGGAGCGCGCCGCCCAGTTCGGCATGCCGCCGGAGATGCTGGAGAAGAACGAGATGGTGCTGGAGGGCGGCTACCGATCGCTGGAGATCTGCAAGCGCGCCGGCGTCAAGGTGGCCTATGGGTCCGACCTGCTCGGCGCGTTGCTGGAGGACCAGAGCCGGGAGTTCTCGATCCGCGCCGAGATCGTGTCGCCGATCGAGGTGATCCGCTCGGCGACGACCATCGCCGCCGAGGTGGTGCGCCGGCCGGGCAAGCTCGGAACGGTCGCGCCGGGCGCCTGGGCTGACCTGATCGTGGTCGACGACGACCCGCTCGCCGACATCACGCTGCTGGAGGGCCAGGGCGCCCATCTGGCGGCGATCATGAAGGGCGGCGCCTTCCACAAGAACCGGCTGACGTGAAACGGGCGGGGCGAGCGCGATGACGGGACTGATGGGATTCGACCGGCGGGTGATCGGGCGTTGGGCGCTGACAACGGCGGCGGCGCTGACGATGCTCTACATCCTGCTGCCGCTGATCTCGGTGATCTGGCTGTCGTTCTACCGCCAGGAAATCCCGTCGTTTCCCCCGGAGGGCTATTCCCTGCACTGGTACGGCGTGATTGCCGGCAACCAGCGCTTCGTCGATGGCCTGCTGCTCAGCGTCCAGCTTGGGGTCAGCGCCACCGCGATTGGCCTCGCCGTCGGGGTGCCGGCGGCGCTGTGCCTGTCGCGCTTCCGGTTTCCCGGCCGCGAAGCGTTGAACAACGTCCTGCTGCTGCCGCTGATGGTGCCGGGCGTGGTGCTCGGCACCGCGCTCTACGTGTTCCACGTCGAGGCCGAGATCGCGACCGGCGGCAACCTGCCGATCATCGGCTCGACGCTCGGCCTGCTGTCCGGCCATGTGCTGGTGGTGATCCCGTGGATCGTGCGGCTGGTGCTGGCGAGCCTCGCCGGCTTCGACCGCACCCTCGAGGAGGCGGCCATGAACCTCGGCGCCGACCGTTGGACGACGTTCCGGCGGATCACCATGCCGGGGATCCTCCCGGGCGTGGTGGCCGGCGCGATGTTCGGCTTCGTCGCCTCGTTCGGGAACCTGGAGATGAGCCTGTTCCTGGTCGGCCCGGGGCGAACGACCCTGCCGATCGCGATCCTGCAGTACCTGGAATGGAAGATCGATCCCTCGATCGCCGCCGTTTCCGTCGTCCAGATCGTGCTGATCGGCGCCGCCATGCTGATCACCGATCGGTTCGTCAAGATCAGTCGAGTGGTGTGAGGAAGCGATAGCGATGGCCCGTCTACAACTGAATCAGCTTTCCAAGCGCTACGGCGATTTCTTCGCCGCCAGCGACGTCACCCTCGACGTCGCCGACGGCGAGTTCCTGGTGCTGCTCGGCCCGTCGGGCTGCGGCAAGACCACGACGCTGCGGATGATCGCCGGCTTCATCGAGCCGACCTCGGGCATGGTCCGGCTCGGCGACAACGACGTCACCCGGCTGCCGGCCTGGAAGCGCAACACCGGGCTGGTGTTCCAGAGCTACGCGCTGTTCCCGCACCTGACGGTCAACCAGAACGTCGCGTTCGGCCTGGAGATGCGCAAGACGCCGAAGGCCGAGGCCGACAAGCGGGTCGCCGAGGCGCTCGAGCTGGTCCGTCTCGGCCATCTCGGCGACCGCCTGCCGCGTCAGCTGTCGGGCGGCCAGCAGCAGCGCGTCGCCCTGGCCCGCGCCTTGGTGTTCCGTCCCGACGTGCTGCTGCTCGACGAGCCGCTGTCCAACCTCGACGCCAAGCTGCGCCAGGAGGTCCGGGTCGAGATCCGCCGACTGCAGCAGGCCCTCAGCCTGACCACCGTGATGGTGACCCACGACCAGGAGGAGGCGCTGACGATGGCCGACCGCCTGGTGGTGATGAGCGAGGGCAAGGTCCGCCAGGTCGGCACCCAGCGCGACCTGTACGAGCGGCCGGCCGATCGGTTCGTGGCCGGGTTCGTCGGCCGCAGCAGCTTCCTGGAGGGTAGCCTGGAGACCCCGGATCGGTTCCGGACCCGGGGCGGCCTGGCGGTCGCCTGCCGGGGAACGACGCCCGGTCCGGCCGGCATGGCGCTGCGACCCGAGCGCGTCATGGTGGCGCCCGAGCCGCTGGCCGGCGCCGACAACGATTTCCCAGGCGAGGTGGAGTTCGTCTCCTACCTCGGCGGCCTGATCGACCTTCACATCCGGTTGTCCCCGGCGGACCTGGTGATCGCGCAGATCCCCAACCGGGAGGAGGGCTTCATGCCCAAGGCCGGCGACAGGGTGCACGTCGGATGGACCGTCGCCTCGGCGTCGGTCTTCCCCGGGGCCGGCGAGGATGCCGACCCCACGGACCTTCCCCCGGCATAGCTCGGCCGGCGGCAGGCACGGAATGGTTGGCAAGCGAGCGAACGAACAGGGAGTGTGGAACATGGCTAACAGCAAGCACGGCTTCGGGGTATCCCGTCGCCATCTGATGCAGGGGGCGGCGGCCCTCGCCGGAACTGCGGCGCTCGGCAAGGCGGGCAGCGCGCTCGCCCAAGCCAAGGGCAAGATCGTCGTCGGGACCTGGGGCGGCGACTACGCCCGCCTCCTGAACAAGAACATCGAGACGCCGATCCTGATTCCGGCCGGCTGGGAAGTCGTCCAGGACCAGGCCGGCGACCCGCAGCGCCGCAGCAAGATGCTGGCCGAGCAGCGCCTGCCGCGCGGCACCAGTGACGTGCAGGGCCTGTCGGACATCAACATGTACCTGCAGCACGAGCTCGGCATCACCGACGAGATCGACTACTCGAAGCTGAAGAACGCCGGGAACCTCCTCCCGTCGATGAAGTACAAGTACGGTGTCGGCCACATCTATTCCGGCAAGATCGCGGTCTACAACCCGAACATCGTGGCGACCGCGCCGACCAGCTACAAGGACGTCTTCGATCCGAAGCACGGCAACAAGCTCGGCATCATCGACATCCAGTACCAGTACACGCTGGTGGCGGCGGCGCTCGCGGCCGGTGGGTCGGTCACCAACCTGGAGCCGGGCAAGAAGCTGCTCCTGGAGGTCCGCAAGGCCGGGGCCCGCATCTACCCGACCAACGAGGCGTTCGCCCAGGGCCTGAAGTCGGACGAGTTCGGCGTCGGCATCATGTGGAAGGCCCGCGCCGTCCAGTGGCAGAACGCCGGGATCAACGTCCAGGCGATCACCCCGAGCGAGGGCGCGCTGGCCTACGTGTCGGGCTTCGTGATTCCGAAGAACGCCCCGAACAAGGCAGGCTCCTACGCCTACCTCGACGCCATGCTGGAGAAGTCGGCCCAGGAGGCGTTCGCGGTCGACATGGGCTACAACCCGACCGTCACCAACGCGGTGGTGGCGCCCGACCTGAACGAGCGGATCGGCTTCACGCCGGATCAGGTCTCCAAGCTGGTAAACCTCGACTACGGCTACATGATGGACAATGACGTTGCCCTGAAAGAGTGGTGGGACAAGGAGTTCAAGGCCTGAGCCTGATCGGGGCCTGAGCCTGATCGGGACCTTAACCTGATCGGGGCCTGAGCCTGGACTGGGAAACCGGATGCCCGCCCCCGCCGACGGTGGGGGCGGGCTCCACTCGGCAGCATTCGGACGCGCGGCACAGGAGAGACTTCATGGCAGCAGGGGCGACAACCGCGGTCACGGTCGAGGAGCGGGGCGGCTCCCGGTTGTCGGCGGCGGCGCTGATCGGCCCGGCCACGTTCATCGTGGCCGCCGGACTGCTGATTCCGATCCTCATCCTGCTCCGCTACAGCCTGGACCTGTACGAGGCTCGGCGCTTCGTGCTCGAAGGCTACACGCTCGCAAACTACGTGAAGTTCTTCAGCGACGACTATTACCTCGGGGTGTTCTACACCACCGTGAAGGTCGCCCTGCTCTGCACCGTCGCCTGCCTGATCCTCGGATTCCCGCTGGCCTACGCGCTGGCCCGGACCCGAACGCGCTTCAAGAACATCCTGATCATGCTGGTGGTCATGCCGCTGTTCGTCGGCAACGCGGTGCGCGCCGCCGGCTGGATGACGCTGCTCGGCAGCCGGGGCATGATCAACGCCGGCCTGATCGGCTTCGGCATCGTCGACGAGCCGGTCGACATGATGTTCACCGAGGGCGCGGTCATCGTCGGCATCATCGCCGTCAACCTGCCGTTCATGGTGCTGACCCTGCAGAGCGTGATCGAGAGCATCGACCGCGCGGTGGAGGAGGCGGCGTTCAGCCTGGGTGCGGGCCCGTGGCACATGTTCTGGCGGGTGCTATGGCCGCTGGCGCTGCCCGGCATCATCGCCGGCGTGATCCTGACCTTCATCCTCGGCATGAACGCCTACGCCACTCCGGTGCTGCTCGGCGGCCCCGAGTTCAAGATGCTGGCGCCGCTGGTGTTCGGGCAGATGCAGCTCGGCAACTGGCCGTTCGGCGCGGCGGTGTCGTTCATCCTGATGACCACCACCCTGGTGCTGACGGCCACCTCCGGCTACCTCATGCACAAGCGCTACCGGGGCTGAGGCGCCGATCAGCCGTTCGAGCGGCAGCCGTCCAGCAGCGCCGTCAGCGCCCCGGCGTCCAGCTCGCCGGTGCGGGCGATCGCCACCAGCGCCGACGCCGCGGGCGCCTGGCCGGGCACCGCCTCGATGGTGTGGCGGCGGCCGACCAATTGGAACACCGCGCGCTCCTCCGGTCGGTCGGCGAAGGCGACCACGCCCTTGGCCCGCAGCAGCGTCACCGGCAGTCGGCGCACGGCGTTGCGGAAGGCGGCACGGTCGAGCGGCCGGTCGCTTCGCCACGACCAGGCCTGGAACTCCTCGCCGTGATCGTGATGGCCATCGTCGTGATCGTGATGATGGTCGTGGTCGTGGTCGTGCCCACCGCGGCCGCGCGTTTCGGCCGCCCGCTCCGTCCCGAACAGCATTTCGCGCGGCACGTCGGCGTAGCGCGCGGTCAGGAACCGGGTGTTGGGGACCGGGCCGCGCAGGGTCGACTCGACCGCCGCCAGTTCCTCCGGGGAGGCGATGTCGACCTTGTTCAGCACCACCACGTCCGCCGACGACGCCTGCTCGATCGCCAGCTCGGTGGCGGCGAAGTCGAGGGCTCCGAACCCGGCGGCGTCGACTAGGCAGAACACCCCGTCGATGCTTGCCCGCCCGCCGAGCGACGGGTCCATCACCGCGTCGACCACCGCGATCGGCCGCGACACGCCGCTGGTCTCGATCAGCAGGTGCTCGGGCGCCGGGTCGAGCGCCAGCAGCTGCCCGATCGCCGCCACCAGATCGTCGCGGATGGTGCAGCAGATGCAGCCGTTGGCGAGCGACACCTGGCCGGCGCCGGTCTCGACCACCAGCTCGGCGTCGATGTTGATGGCGCCGAAATCGTTCACCAGCACGCCGTAGCGCACGCCCCGCGGGTCCTCGAGGATGCGCTTCAGCAGCGTGGTCTTGCCGGCGCCGAGGAAGCCCGCCAGCACCGTGACCGGCACCTTCGCCGCCGGGAAGCCGGCGGTCATCGGCGGCTCCCGGGAAGCCGGACGGTGTGGCGCGCCGGGTTCCAGCCGGCGGCGGCGGCGACCGACCGCTCGATGTCCTCCTCCAGCATGAAACCCTGTTCGACCAGCGCCAGCGCCGCCGCCCGGATCGCCGCCGCGTAGGCGTCGGTGTCGGCGTAGCGCTCCAGGATCGCCGGCCGCGGGTCGCCGGTCTGCGCGCGCTCCTCGGCGGTGTTCGGGAACGGCAGGTAGCTCCCGGTGATGCCGACCATGGCGCCGTGGCCGAGCTCCGGGCGGCGCAGATTCCACCCGACATAGGTGCCGAGCGGAGCCGCCACCATGGGCGCCCGCACCCCGGCCCGGTCGTTGCCGTCGGCATCGACCGCCGGCACCAGCACCGGGTACTCCTGGTCGCCGACCAGCCGTGGCGGCTCTTCGCTGACCACGCCGAGGGTGTCGATGTCCGGGCCGAAATCGAGCCGCTCCAGCCGGCTCGGGCCGCGCGGCAGGGCGACGCCGGGGATCGCCGGGAACGACGCCCGCCACGCCTCGACCGGTACCAGTGTGCCGTCGGCCACGCTCGGGACCCGGCTCTGCGGCGGCGGCGTGCCGTCGGTCGCCCAGCGGTCGAGCGCGTCCAAATTGGCGCGGAAGATCATGGTGGTCGCCACCGTATTCTGCAGGTTCGCGGCGATGCCGCGCTCGGGCCGGGCGACCAGCGCCGAGGCGTAGTGCTGGGAGCTCGCCCAGCACTGCACCCGCACGGTCTCCGGCTGCTGCAGGTCGCGGCCGCGGCTGTCGGTGACCACCAGAGAGGCACGGCGATGCCAGTATTCGGCCGCGCTGTCGGTGTGGATGACCAGCGGGTCGGTCGCCGGGCGCTTCAGGATGGCGTCCTCGCGGCCGGTCAGGTGGTCGGTCGAGCGGGCGTAGGAGAACGGGAAGCGGTCGACCGGGGTGTAGTGGTTCTCGTGCTCCTGGCCGGGCAGCACGGTCAGCTGCGCGAAGCGGTGGTTCATCCACATCTTGCCGGCGCCGGCGACGTGCGGCAGGACGCCGTCGAACACAGGGCGGCCGGCGCCGTCGTCGTTGAATCCCTGGTGGATGAAGTCACGGATGCAGCGTCCGGTCTGCGACCGGCCCCAGGCGTAGGCCTTCTCGACCCGCCCACCGCCCTCGCGCAGCGGGTTCGCAGCGCCGTCCATGTCGCGGTCGGCGTGCTTGAGGAAGGCCACGAAGTCGCGCACCGCCAGATGCCCGAGGCCGAGCACGGCGGGATCGCGGGCCTCGTAGATCAGCTCGTAGATCCAGCCGGTCTCGAAGCCGTCGTGCAGGTGCAGGTGGCTGTCGGACGGCACTACCGCGCGGTCGCGGCCGAGGCCGTCGACCGAGGGCGATTCGTCGATCCGGGCGAACGACCAGGCGTCGTAGCCGATCTCCTCGCGCCGGCTGCCGGCGTACAGGCGCCGGGTCAGGCGCGCCTTGCGGGTTTCGAGCGAGACCGTCGGATAGCTGCGCGCCGGCGCCAGCCCGCTCAGCGGTACCGCCAGCGTGCCGGGCTCGTTGACGATGTACTCGACCCGTACCGTGCCGGTGATCGGCCGGCCGCCGTCGGTCGCGATCGGGGCGTGCAGCAGCAGCCTGCCCTCGCCCGGCAGCAGGTCGCCCTGCCAGCCGAGCCAGGCGACCGTGTAGCCGCGCCGCATCAGGAAGCCGTTGCCGGCGTGCTCGGGGGCGATCGGGCTGTTGGAGCCGACCGCGTCGTTGAAGAATTGCAGCGCCCGCTTGTTGCCGCGGTTGCCGTAGTCGAAGAACACCCTGCCGTTGCCGCGCGCCGGCTCGACCGGCTTGAGCAGGCAGAAATCGGCGGCGTACTCGACCATTCCCCCGGTGGTGCGCGGCGCCTTGTCGAGGTCGACGATCCGCGGGTGGCCGTCGCCGGCCGGATCGGCGAGGAACCGCACCCGCCCGGTCAGGCGCTCATAGGCGCCGGCGTCGCCAAAGCCGTGGCCGTCGGCGAACAGGCGGCGATCGTCGATCGACAGGGCAAGGCGAGCGCTCATGGCGACGGGTCCTTCCGGCGGCGAGGGGGCGGCGGCGCTCCAGGCGCCGGCCGCAGCAGGGTCGGGACACGATACGGTCGCCCCGGCACCTGACGCAATCGGTCGCGGTCGGGCGCGGGCTGCAAACTGTTGACACTTTGCCCGGGACCGCTCTGACTCGGCGAAGCCGCCGAGCGCGGCCGTCGACCGCCGGAGGCCTGCCTTGACCGACCCCTCGCTGCTCTCTCTCGCCGAGGCCGGACGCGCCATCGCCGACCGCCGGTTGACCGCCCGGGCGCTGCTCGAGGCGTGTCTGGCGCGGATCGAGCGGCTCGACCCGGTGCTGGGCGCCTGGGTGGCCGTCGACCCGGCGCGGGCGCGCGCCGATGCCGACCGTGCCGACTCCGAGATCGCCGACGGCGCCCGGCGCGGCCCGTTGCACGGCATTCCCTACGGCCTGAAGGACATCCTGCGCACCGCCGAGATGCCGACCCGGGCGGCGTCGCGCGTCACTCTCCCCGACGGCCCGGAAGCGACGGTGCATCGCCGCCTGCGCGACGCCGGGGCGATCCTGCTCGGCAAGCTCAACACCTACGAGTTCGGCACCGGCACCGGCGCGGTGTACGACGACCTGCCGGCCCCGGTGGCGCGCAACCCCTGGAACCCCGACCGCTTCACCGGCGGCTCCAGCACCGGCGCCGGGGCGGCGGTGGCGGCGCGGATGGTGCCGTTCGCGCTCGGCACCGACACCGGCGGGTCGGTCCGGCTGCCGGCCGCCGCCTGCGGGCTGGTCGGGCTGAAGCCGACCTACGGCCTGGTGTCGCGGACCGGCATGCTGCCGAACTGCCCGTCCCAGGACCATGTCGGGCCGCTGGCGCGCACCGCCGGGGACGCCGCTTTGGTGCTGGCGGCGATCGCTGGCCTCGATCCGACCGACCCGACCAGCGTCGGCGACGGCTTCACGGCTCCCTCCGGCGGCCCCGGCGATCTGAGCGGGTTGCGGGTCGCGGTGGTGCGCTCGTTCCACGACACCGACCCGGTGGCGGCGCCGGCGACCGCCGAGGCCTTCGAGCGGACGGTGGCGGCCTTGTCCCGGCTCGGCGCCACGCTGGTCGAGCGCCGCGTGGCGTTCGGCGCCCGCGACTACCGGGCCTGCGGGCGGATCATCAACGCGAGCGAGAGCTACGCCATCCACCGGCGCTGGCTGGACGACCCGGCGATCGGCACCGCGCTGCGCGACAAGCTGGAGGCCGCCGCCGGCCTGCGCGCTTCCGACTACGTCGACGCGTTGCGCCGCCGCCGCGAACTGGTGCGGGCGCTCGCTCGGGGGCTCGACGGCTGCGACGTCCTGCTGTGCGCCGGCACCATGGCCGCCGCGCCGCGCCTGGACGACGAGGATGGCTGCCTGCGCTTCACCGGCGACTCGGCGATGACGCCGTTCAGCCTGTCCGGCCAGCCGGCGCTCTGCCTGCCCGCCGGCCTGGACGGCGACGGCATGCCGCTGACCGTGCAGCTCGCGGCCCGGCCGTTCGCGGAAGCGCTGCTGGTGCGGGTGGCGTCGGCGCTGGAGCCGGAAGTCGGGATACTCGACCAGCTGCCGCCCGATCCTGGCGGACCCTCCGACCGCTACGCCCGGCCGGCGTCGGCGCCGTCGCGCGCCGGCCGGGCCGACCGGCTGACAAGCAGCATGGCCGACAGCGTGGCCCGCATCCCGCGGCCGCTGCCCGACACCCTGGAATCAACGCTGACGCTCGACCCGCGCGCCGGGTGGGAGGAGATCGACCGATGACAGCCGAGCAACTGACCGCCGCCGAGGCGGCGCGCGCGATCGCCGAAGGGCGCCTGACCTCCGTTGCCTTGGTAGAGGCCTGCCTGGCCCGAATCTCGGCCCGCGACGAGGCGGTGCGCGCCTGGCTGCACGTCGACCGCGCCGGCGCCCTCGCCACCGCCGCCCGGCTCGACGCCGAGCGCGCCAGGGGCACCCTGCGCGGCCCGCTGCACGGCGTGCCGTTCGGGGTCAAGGACGTGATCGACGTGGCCGGCCTGCCCTGCACGCACAACTCGCCGCTGCACCGCGACCGCGTGGCCGGCGACGACGCCGGCTGCGTGGCGATCCTCAAGGCGGCGGGGGGGATCCCGCTCGGCAAGACCGACACCGTCGAGTTCGCCGCCGCCGGCAACCTGCCGGCTACCCGCAACCCGCACGACCGGTCGCGCACCGCCGGCGGCTCGTCGAGCGGTTCCGGGGCGGCGGTCGCCGACCTGCAGGTGCCGCTGAGCTTCGGGACCCAGACCGGCGGCTCGGTGATCCGCCCGGCCGCCTATTGCGGGGTCTACGCGCTGAAGCCGACCTGGGGCGTGGTCAGCCGCGAGGGCGCCAAGCTGTACGCCGCCTCCCTCGACACCATCGGCTGGTACGGCCGCAGCGTCGCCGACCTGGCGCTGGTCGCCGAGGTCCTGGCGATCCCGCCGGCGGCGCCGCGACCGGTCGCCGGGATGCGGATCGCGCTGTGCCGCACGCCCTACGCCGACCTCGCCTCGCCGGCCGCCCACGCCGCTCTCGACGCCGCCGTGCGGGCGCTGGAGGCGGCCGGCGCCGTCATCGTCGAGCGCGAGCTGCCGCCGTCGATGGGCGACCTGAACGGCACCAAGGAGACGGTGATGAGCGGCGAGGGCCGGGCCGCGTTCCTGCCGCTGGCCCGGGTTCACGGCGACGGCCTGCACGACCGGCTGCGCAGCCACGTCGAGAACCGCAAGGGCATCACCCCGGCCGAGCTGCGCGCTGCCCTCGACCACGCCGCGCAGTCGCGGGTCGCCTTCGACTCCTACTACCGCGACGTCGACGCCGTGCTGTCGCTGGCGGCCACCGGCGAGGCCGACCCGGTCGCTCCCGACCACACCGGCAGCCCGCTGCTGAACGCGCTGTGGACCCTGCTGCACACCCCGGTGGTGTCGATCCCGGCTGGCGACGGCCCGAACGGGTTGCCGCTGGCGGTGCAGCTGATCGGCTTCCGCTACGGCGACGGCGCGCTGCTGGCCGCCGCCGAGGCGGTGGCCAGGATTATCGACCCGTGGTTCGGCCGGGTCAGGATCCCGGGATGATCCCCGCCGGCAGCGAGGCGCAGTAGCGCGCGATCTCGCCCGGCGTGGTGATCCACAACTCGTCGCGCCGCGCCAGGATCCGCTCCATCGCGCGGCGCAGACCGCGCAGCCGGAACGGCTGGCCGACGACGAACGGGTGCAGCACGACGGTGAACACCAGCGGCCACTTCGCCGACTGCAGCAGCATCTCGTCGAACTGGTCGACGATCATGTCCTCGAAGTCGCGGGCGGCGTGCTGGCGGAACACCATTGCCGGCGAGTCGTTCAGCTCGATCGAGTACGGCACCGACAGGATCGGGCCGGATCGGGTGCGCATCCAGAACGGCTGGTCGTCCGCCGGCCAGTCCATCACGTAGCCGTAGCCGGCCTCCTTCAGCAGGTCGAGGGTGACCGGGGTTTGCGCCAGATAGGGGCCGAGCCAGCCGGCCGGGGCCTGGCCCATGTGGCGCACGATGCCGTCGGTGCACTCGGCGATCAGCGCCCGCTCGCCGGCCTCGTCCAGGATGTCCTGGCGCTCGGCGTTGGTGCGGCCGTGTCCGACCACCTCGTCGCCGCGGGCGCGAATCCGCTCGCCGATCTCCGGGCATTCGTCGAGCAGCCAGGAGTTGAGGTTGTGGGACGCCGGGACCTGCATCTCGTCGAACAGGTCGAACATGTACCACTGGCCGACCCGGTTGCCGTAGTCGCGCCAGGCGTAGTTGCGGGTGGTTTGCGGCGCCGTCAGGGAGGCGCTGTCGCTGCCCAGTCCCGACAGGAATCCGAACACCTCGATGTTGTTGCAGAAGCACACCGCCAGGCGCTTGCCGTCCGGCCAGGAATAGTCCGGCCGCTTGCTCAGCGGCACGTAGTCGTAGCGGTCGTGCTTCGGCAGGTTCATGTCGCGGCCCGTCGGTGGCGTGGCCCGGAGGGGCCGGGAAAGGGTGCCGGCATCTTGACAACCGGTCATGCGCTTCGTCAACTGTCGACACTTTTTCCAGCCTAAGCGCCATCGACCGGAGGCCGCCATGCGCCCTTGGAGCAGCGTCATCACCGAGGAGGAGGAGCGCCGCTATGAAGCGGCCGGGTTCGGCCGCTCCGGCGGCATCGGCACGCGCCCGGCGCTGCTGATCATCGATGTCCAGTACCGCACCGTCGGCACCCGGCGGCTGCCCTACTGGGAGGCGATCGAGGAATACCCGACCGCCTGCGGCGACGTCGGCTGGGCGGCCGTCGACCACATCCGACCTTTGCTCGCGGAGTTCCGCCGCCTCGGTCTGCCGGTGCTGTACCCGCACGTGGCGCCGAAAAACGCCGACACCGATTCCGGCCGGCTGGCCGAGAAGGTGCCGTCGATCATGACCATCGACCGGCGCGGCTACGACTTCGTCGAGGAGATCGCGCCGCGCAAGGGCGACGTGCTGCTGCCGAAGAAGCACCCGAGCGCGTTCTTCGGCACCCCGCTGGTCAGCCATCTGATCGATCTCGGCGCCGACACCCTGTTCGTCACCGGCTGCACCACCAGCGGCTGTGTGCGGTCCTCGGTCAGCGACGCCTTCGCCTACAACTTCAAGGTCGTGGTGCCGCAGGAATGCGTCTACGACCGCAGCCCGACCTCGCACGCCGCGAATCTGTTCGACATGAACGCGAAGTACGCCGACGTGATGCCGACCGACGAGGCGATCGCCGGCTTGCGCCGGGCGGTCTCCGCCGACGCCGCCCGCGCCGCCGGGGAGTGACCGCCATGACCGCAGGGCCCGACGCCGCCGCCCGCATCGCCCGTGGCCTGGAGGCGTTGACCGAGTGGTCGGCCGCCCTCAACTGGTCCGATATCCCCGAGCCGATCCGCCGGCGCGCCGCGGTGGTGCTGGCCGACGATCTGGCGGCGATCGTCGCGGCCCGCGACGAGCCGGAACTGTCCGCCCTGAACGACGGCATGGCGCGGTCCTCCGGCCGCTCCGAGGCGACGGTGTTCAACGGCCGTGGCCAGCGCCTGGACCGCTACTCGGCGGCGACCGTCAACGGCAGCGCCGCCGACTGGTGCGAACTCGACGAGGGCTACCGCCGGGTGATCTGCCACGCCGGGCTGTACTGCGTGCCGGCGCTGCTGGCCGAGGCCGAGGCGACCGGGGCGAGCGGCGAGGACCTGCTGCGGGCGCTGGCCATCGGCTACGAAACCGCCGGCCGGGTCGCCCGCGCCTTTACCTGGCCGACCCTGACCCTGCACCCGCACGGCAGCCTGGCGGCGGTCGGAGCGGCCGCCACGGTGGCGGCGCTGCGCCGGTTGCCGGCGGCGACCGCGGCGGCGGCGATCGGCTCGGCGGCCACCATGGTGGTGCCGGGTCCGTTCAACCACACCGTCGAAGGCGCGCTGGTCCGCAACGTCTGGCCGGGGGTCGGCGCCTGGGCCGGCCTGCGCGCCGTCGACTGGGCCGAGATCGGCATCACCGGCCGCCCGGAGAGCCTGCACGACGTCTACGCCGGGGCGTTCCAGGGCGACACCCACCCGGCCGAGCTGACGGTCGAGCTGGGCGTGTCGTGGGCGCTGGCCGACGGCTATCACAAGCTGCACGCCTGCTGCCAGTACGCCCACTCGGCGGTGGAGGCCATGCTGGGCGCGCTCGAGCGGCTGCCGGCCGATGCCGGCGAGATCCGGCGCATCCACATCGACACCCACTGGCGCGGCCGAAAGCTCGACAAGGTCGAGCCGCCGACCACCCTCGCCGCCAAGTTCTCGATGCAGCACATCCTGGCCTCGACCGCCCGCCACGGCCACGCCGGCGCCGAAGCGTTCCACGCTTCCACCCTCGCGGATCCGGCGGTGGCGGAGCTGCGCCGGGCCGTCTCGATCGGCGCCTTCGAGCCTGAGCTGCCGTCGCCGAACGACCGTCCGGCGCGGGTCACCGTGGAGACCGCCGGCGGTGCGACCGTGACCGAGGAATGCCTGAGCGCGCGCGGTGGACCGGACCGGCCGTTCGCGCCCGAGGTGATCCGCGCCAAGATCACCGGCATCGTCGCCGCCCCTTACCCGGCCATGGCGCCGGCCCTGGAGCGCCTGCTGGACCTCGACGCGGCGCTGCTGGCCGAACCCTGGGACCGAACGGTGGCGGGGATGACGGCGTGAGCGACGACGAGGCTGCCATCGGCCTGCTGGTGGTCGGCGCCGGCGCCTGCGGCCTGGCGGCGGCGATCGCCGCGCATGATGCCGGGATCGACGTCGCGATCGTCGAGAAGCTCGACCGCCCCGGCGGCAACTCCTCGCTCAGCACCGGCTCGGTGCCGGGGGCCGGCAGCCGCTACCAGCGCGAGGCCGGCATCGAGGATTCGGCGTCGCGCCTGATCGACGACCTGATCGCGACCGCCGGCCACCACGACGCCGAGCCGCTGACCCGGCTGATGGCCGAACAATCGGCAGGCCTGGTCGAATGGTTGATCGACGATCTCGGCGCCCGCATGGGGCTGATCACCGAGTATCGCCACGTCGGCCACTCGGTGCCACGGCTGCACGCCCCGCGCTCGCGGCGCGGCCAGGATCTGGTCGACGACCTGCTGCGCTTCGTCGCCGATCGCGGCATCCCGCTTGCCGTCGGCAACCCGGTCGAGGACCTGCTGGTCGAGGATGGCGCCGTGGTCGGCGCCCGCATCGCCGGCGAGGACGTGCGCGCTGCCAAGCTGCTGCTGTCGACCAACGGTTTCGCCGGCTACCGCGAGCTGGTGGCGCGGTTCTGTCCGGAGATCGCGGCGGCGGAGTATTTCGGGGCGCTGGGCAGCACCGGCGAGGCGGTGCGCTGGGGCGAGCGGGTCGGGGCCGCGCTCGGCAACATGGGCGCCTATCAGGGCTACGCCGCGGTCGCCTACCCGCAGGGCAGCCTGCTGTCCTGGACCACCATCGAGAAGGGCGGGATCCTGGTCGGGGCCGACGGCCGGCGCTTCGGCAACGAGGACGCCGGCTATTCCGGCTTCGCGCCGGTGGTGATGGGCCAGGGCGAGTTCGCCTGGGCGGTCTACGACCGCCGCATCCACGACGTCGCCGCCCACGAGGAGGAGTACGCCGAGATGGCCGCCATGGGCGGCGTGCGCTGGGGCGATACCGCCGAGGCGGCGGCCGCCGCCGTGGGCATCGATCCGGGTAACCTCGCGGCCAGCCTCGCCGCCTACAACGCCGCCGCCCGCGGCGAGCGGGCCGACGATTTCGGGCGCGCCCACTTCAGCCTGGCGCCCCTGGCGCCGCCCTACGGCGTCGTGCGGGTCAAGCCGGGGTTGTTCCACACCCAGGGCGGGCTGCTGGTCGACGGCCACGCCCGGGTGCTGCGGCCGGACGGCAGCCCGGTGGCCAACCTGTTCGCCGGCGGCGGGGCGGCGGCCGGGATCAGCGGCCGGACCGGGGCCGGCGGCTACGCGTCGGGCAACGGCCTGCTGACGGCGCTCGGCCTCGGACGCATCGCCGGGCAGCGGGCGGCGGAAGAGGTCCGGGCGGGAGTTTAGGCCGCCGGCAGCGCCTCCGCCCTCAGTAGCTCATCAGGCTCGGCAGGTAGAGCGAGATCGCCGGGAACGCGATCAGCAGCAGCAGCGTGACGACGTCGATCACCACGAACGGCGTGACCCCGGCGAACGCCTCCTCCAGCGTCAGTGGGATCGGCGAGGAACTGCGCACCACGTAGACGTTGAGGCCGACCGGCGGCGTCAGCAGCGAGATCTCCGCCAGCTTGACCGAGATGACGCCAAGCCAGATCGGGTCGAAGCCGACGCCGACCAGGATCGGGAACATCACCGGCAGAGTCATGACCATGATAGCGATCGGCTCCAGGAACATGCCGAGGATCAGGTACAGGACCGCGAAGGCCGCGAGGTACATGTACGGGCCGAGTTCCAGGCCCAGCATCCAGTCCGAGATGTTGGTGATCAGGCCGGTATAGGTCAGGAACCGCGCGAACAGCATGCCGCCGATGACGATGATGAAGATCACCGTGGTCGTGGTCCCGGCGTCCTTGAAGGTGTCCACGAGGCCGCCGCGCGACAGCCGGCCCTTGCCGAGCACGATCAGGAACGCCCCGAAGGCACCGATGGCGCCGGCGTAGGTCGGGATGAACCAGCCGAAATAGATGCCGCCGATCACCAGCATGAACAGCAGGCCGATGCCCCAGATGTGCTTGAGCGATTCCCAGCGCTCGCTCCACTGGATCCGGATGTCGGGTCGGGGGCACAGCTCCGGGCGCCACTTGGCGATCAGCACGATCACGAGCACGAACATGGCGGCTGACAGCAGGCCCGGAATCAGGCCGGCCATGAGAAGCTGGGCGATCGACTGCTCGGTGATGATCCCATAGATCACCATCAGGATGCTCGGTGGGATCAGCGACGCCAGGGTCCCGGCGGCCGCGATGCAGCCGGCGCTGAGACGCTTGTCGTAGCCGAACCGCGCCATCTCCGGCATCGCCATGCGGGTGAAGATCGCGGCGTTCACCAGGGTCGAACCGCAGGCCGCGCCGAACGCCGCCGAGGCCATGGTGGTGGCGATCGCGAGGCCGCCGGGCAACCGGCCTAGCCAGGCGTAGGCGGCGCGGTAGAGGTCGGTGGTCAAGGCCGCCTGGGTCGCCAGCGATCCCATGAGGATGAAGAGCGGAATGACAGCGAGTTCGAAGGAGTTCGTGGTGCTGAACGGGATCGTGGCGAGCTGCGCCCAGGCCGCGTCGGGGCCGATGGCCAGGTAGATCCCGAGGATCCCTGACAGCCCGAGGCTGATGCCGATGTGGACGCCGAGGGCGAGCAGCAGGAACAGCGCTGCCCCGACGATGATGCCGGCCGTGGCTGGGTCGAGCACCGCGATCCCCTTATGACTTGGCGGAGGATTGTTCGATTAGGTCGGCGTACAGCGGATCGATCGGGACCTCGGCCTGGGTGCCGTCGATCAGGTGCCTGGTGTCCACGAGCACATCCAGGGCGAGGCGGGCGATCAACAGCCCGGTGCCGACGGCGAGGATGATCCGCGCCGGGTAGAGCGGGAACCGGATCAGCCCATCGGTGGCCTCGCCGATCTGCATGCTGAACTGAGCTTCGTTGATGCCCTGCCACAGCAGCAGGCCGAAGAACAGCAGGCCGCAGAGGTCGGCCAGGATGTCGAGGGCCGCCTTGCCCCGGGGAGGCAGCCGTGTGTACAGCAGCTCGACGCGAATGTGGCTGCGCCGGATCTGGCCGTAGGCCAGCGCCCCGAACACGATTAGCACCATCGTGCTTTCGGTGATCTCCCGCGCGCCCGGCACCGGCATGCCGAAGCCCTGGGTGCCGATCACGTCGGCGGTGCCGAGAAACATCGACAGCAACATGCCGAAGCCGCCGACCAGCAGCACCAGAAAGGCCAGTTGCTCGAGGAGCCGGGACAACACGCGCATGGGCGATCGCGGCCTTCCGAAAATCGTCCGCCCGGCCCCAGGTAGGGGCCGGGCGGAGGTACCGTGGACGGGATCTACTTGCCGGTCAGCTCACGCCAGCGTGCGGCGACCTTGGCCGCCGCTTCGCCCTCGCCCTTGGCTTCCAGGTCGCTGACCCAGGCGCCCAGCAGGTCAGGCGAGGCCGCACGCCACTTCGCCATCTCTTCGGCCGGGAACGGCTTGAAGATGCCGCCGGCGGCCGTGATCTGCTTCACGGCGTCGCCCTCGACCTCGTCCAGGAACGGAATGTAGGCCGCCTGGGCCTTGGCCGCCTCCTCGACGAGGATCTCCTGGATGTCCTTCGGCAGGCGCTCCCAGGTGCGGTTGCCGATGACGATCAGGTGGCCGGCGATCGCCATCACCGGGCCGCAGCTGTACTTACCCGGCTCGTAGATCTTGGTGGCCAGGATGTTGCCGGCGTTGATGAACGAGTAGTCGAGCGTGCCGCGCTGCAGCGCCTCGTAGATGTCGCCGACGCCGATGGTCACCGGAACCGCGCCGGCCGCTGCCAGCACCTTCGGGATGTCGGCGCCGAAGCTGCGGACCTTCTTGCCGCTCAGGGCCGCGACCGTGTCGCAATCCGGCGACGGGCCGGTCATGTAGTACTCGCCGAGCGGCTGGTGGAACAGGAACTTGACGTTCATCTTATCGAGCTCGGCCTTGAACGGCGCCAGCTCCTTGTGCGACGCGATCGAGACCTCGATCGCCTGCTTCGGCGTGTCGAAGACGAACGGGATCTGGAACGCCTTCCAGTACCGCAGCTGGTCGGCGTAGTAGCCCGGCACGACCGAGGCCATGTCGATGGCGCCACGCCCCGCGAGCGTCAGAACCTCGTTACCCTTGCCGAGCGCGCCGGAGTAGGCGATCTCGACCGTGACCCGGCCCTTGGTGCGTTCCTCGATCGCCTTCGCGAAGTCCTGCTCGGGCTTCAGAAACTTGCTGTTGCCGAGATAGTGGCCCCAGCGAAGCTTGAATTCGGCCTGGGCCTGGGCGGCGCTGGCCGCCGACAGCGTGGTCAGCACCACCGCCGCCTGGACCAGCATGCGCATTGGCTTCTTCATTTGGTTACCTCCGTTCCCCGTAGACGCTCTGCCTGCTTCGTTTTCCCGATCATCGCCGATCGCCGCCGGGATCCGTCAACCCGGAATCCCGCGGGCGGCGGCAGAGGCGATCGAATAACCCGCGCTTTCGACCCTACACCCCGCGAACTCACTGTTGGAAAGTGGCGTGAACCGCGGGAGCGGGCCGTTCGGCGGGCACGACTTTCGGTCAACTGTTGACATTTTTGCGGTGCGGCGGCCTGCTGTCAACGCATTGCTGGGGCGGGCGCGACCGGCGCCCGGACGACCCGCCGGACGGAGACTGGAATGAGCGAGACGAGCGCCGCCGCCCCGTTGGAGCCGACGGAGCCCGGCCCGACGGACACGCCGCGCCGCGCCGACTGGCGCGCGATCCTGGATCTGCTGGCCACCCGCCACTCCTGCCGCGACTTCGACGGTACCGCCATCGACCGCGCGGTGCTGGCGGAGATCGTGCGTGACGGCACCGAGGCGCCGTCCTCCTGCAACCAGCAGCAATGGCACTTCATCGTCATCGACGAGCTGGCGCTGAAGGTCCGCGCCCGCGAGATTTCCGGCGGCAACCATCACTTCTCCGAGTGCTCGGCGCTGATCTACCTGTGCTTCCAGAAGGGCTGGACCCACGGCAATTTCTCGGTCGTGCAGTCGGTCGCCGGGGCCGCCTACCACATGATGCTGAGCGCGCACCTGCGCGGTTTCTCGACGATCTGGAACGCCGGGATCGGCGACAAGGCGGCGCTGTCCGAGATGCTCGGCGTGCCGGCGACCTTCGAACTGCAGGGCGCGCTGGCGATCGGCCGGCCACGGCCCTCGGCGCCGGCCATGAAGGCGCCGCGCCGGCCGTTCGGGGAGGTGCACTCGTGGAATCGCTTCGAGCGTCCCGCTGTCACCCGCTACCCGGCGCGACCAGCCGACGCGTACCCGTTCTTCCAGATCCGCAACGACGACAATCCGTTTGCGGTCTGGGATCCGCTGGGCTGGGGCTGGGGCCAGGTGGCGGACTTTCGAGGATATTCGGTGTGGGCCAAGTCGCCGCTCGCCGGGGTCTACGTGTCGCGCCGCCAGGGCGAGGCAACCGCGATCGAGCTCGAACTCGTTCCGGCGCCGGCGGCTGGTGCCCGGGTCGTCGAAGTCATGCCGTGGGGCGGCACCTACAGCGCCGAGTTGCGCCGCCGCCTCGACCCCGGCGTCCACCTGCACCTCGCCGAGTTGTCGCCGCACAACCTGTCCTTCATCCGCGAGCGCCTGCGCCAGGAGGGCTTGCCGCTCGAGCGCGTGCACGACGACCTGATGCCGGACGGACGGCTGCCCTATCCCGATGCCAGCGTCGACGCGGTGGTGCTGCCGCAGGTGCTTGAACACATGCCGGATCCGGAACGGGTGCTTGACGAGGTGCGCCGGGTGCTGCGCCCGGGCGGCCATGCCGTCGTCAGCGCGCGCAACCTGGACTCGGCCTACGGCCGGCACTGGCAGGCGGAGGAGTCGCGCGCCCAGGTTCCCAACCAGGGACCGTTCCGGCCGCTGCCGGCGGCGACCGTGCGCGGCTGGCTGGCGGCTCGGTTCGAGACCGAGCGGGAGATCGGCGTCGGCCGCGACGCCACCCATGACGCCGCCGTGCTGACCGGGGCCGAGCTTCTGGGTGGCCGGCTGTACGCTGCCCGGTGCCGCCGTGACTAGGGCGATCTCCGCCGCGTCAGGACAGCCGGCGGGGCATGAACCGGCCGGTGCCGCGCGCGGAGTCGTCGAGCCGGCCGTCGCGCACGGCGAAGCGCCCGCGCACCACCGTGTGCACCACGCGGCACGCCATCTCCTGGCCCTCGTAGACGGAGTAGCCGGCGTCGGTGGCGAGGCCCGAGCGCTCCACGGTCCAGCGACCCTTCATGTCGAGGATGCTGAAGTCGGCGTCGGCGCCGGGGACGATGCGGCCCTTGCGCGGCGCCAGCCCCATGGCGTCGGCCGGCCGCGAGGTCACCAGCTCGGCGAGGCGCTCCAGCGGGATGCCGCGACGGTGGTGGCCCTCGCTGAACAGCGCCGGCAGGAACGCGTCGAGCCCCGGGAAGCCCGGCTGGGCTTTCCAGATCCCGCCGTCCTTGGACGAAACCGGGCGGTGGATGTGATCGGTGGCGACGGTGTCGATGTCGCCGCGGCGGATCCCCTCCCACAACGCCTCGCGGTCGGCGGGGTCGCGCAGCGGCGGGTTGACCTTCGCCAGCGCCCCGACCTCGGTGGTGGTGTCGTGGGTCAGATAGTGGGTGCAGGTCTCGATGGTCAGCCGGCTGCCCTGCCGGCGCTGCTCGACGGCGGCGGCGAGCGCCTCGGCGGAGGAAGTGTGGACGGTGTAGACCGGCGCGCCGACGACCCGGCCGAAATAGGCCGCGCGGCGGATCGCGTCGGCCTCGACGAACGGCGGGCGGGTGGCGTTCCAGCTGGCCAGGCCGCCGGCGCCCTCCGGGTCCGCGGCCAGCACCCGGTCGCGCAGCACCCAGGCGACCTCGATGTTTTCCGGGTGCGGGCACAGCATGCCGCCGTGGTCCCGCAGGACCTCCAGCAGGCGGAACAGGAAGCCGTCGTCGGTGCCTGGCAGGCCGAGGCGCTTGCCCTCGTCGCCGCGGATGTTCATGAACAGCTTGGCGGTGGGGACCCCGAACTCGGCGATGTAGCGCGGCAGCTCGGCAAGCTGCTCGTCGGTGCTGATCACGAAGTGGAAGCCGAAATCGATGCGGGCGCCGGCCTCGGTGACCTCCTTCAGCTCCTCGAACAGCGGCGCGTAGGGTGTGGGGCTCATCACGTAGGGGATGAAGCTGGTGACCCCGCCGATCGCCGCCGCCGCGGTCTCGGTGTCGGCGTCGGACGGCACCCGCGGGCGCGCGATGTCGCTGCCGTGGCCGAGATGCAGGTGGACGTCGCAGGCGCCCGGCAGCACCGTCAGGCCGCCGAGTGCCACCGTCTCGGCCGCCTCCGGCCCGGCGCCGGGCTCGGTCACGGCCTGGATGCGGCCGTCCGCGACCAGGACGTCCACGCCGCGGAATCCGAGCCCGGGCAACAGCACCTCGCCGCCGGCGAGCCTCAGGTCAACCTTGGTCATCGTTGGTACTCCCTCATCGCCTTGTTGTCGGACGGGTCGGTCGCCGCGCGCGGCCAAGCGCCGTCCCGCCGTCCCGAGCCGCAGACCGGAGTCTTCGCATGATCCGAGAGCGCGTGCCCTACTCGCCGATCGTGACCCGACCGCATCTGCGCTGGCCGAACGACGCGCGGGTGGCGGTCTGGGTGGTGCCGAACGTCGAGCATTACGAATACCTGCCGAGCCCGATCGGCAGCCGCGACCCGTGGCCGCGCAGCCCGCACCCCGACGTGCTCGGCTACGGCACCCGCGACTACGGCAACCGGGTCGGGCTGTGGCGGATGATGGAGGTGACCGACCGGCTCGGCATCCCCTGCACCGTCTCGCTCAACATGGCGAACTGGGAGCACTACCCGGAGATCATGGCGGCGATGGTCGAGCGCGACTGGGACGTGCTGTGTCACGGTGTCTACAACACCCAATACCACTGGGGGCTTCCCGAGGAGGAGGAGCGCGCGGTGATCGCCGACTGCGTGGAGACCTACCGGCGGTTCACCGGCAAGCAGCTCGCCGGCTGGTTCTCGCCGGCCGCCACCTTCACCCACAACACCCCCGACCTCGTTGCCGAGGCCGGCATCCGTTACTACTGCGATTGGTACCATGACGACCAGCCGACCGAGATGACGGTCCGCAGCGGCCGCCTCGTCACCGTGCCCTACCAGATGGACGTCAACGACGCGATGGTGTGGCGCCACCCGTTCGAGGGCGAGGAGTTCGCGCGGATGGTGACCGATCACTTCGACACTCTCTGGGAGGAGGGGGCCGAGCATGGCCGGGTCGTCTGCATCGCGTTGCACCCGTACATCATGGGGCACCCGCACCGCATCCGGCACCTGGAGCGGGCGCTGCGCCACATCGTCGAGCGTGACGGGGTGTGGCTGGCCACCGGCAGCCAGATCGCGGACTGGTACCTGGCGCAGTCTCCGGGCCATGGGGAGGAGCGCTGACATGCCGTCGTACCGCGCCGCCGGCATGGACCACGATCTGTACCCGTTCTCGGCGCTGCCGGACCGGCCGGCGCTGCGCTGGCCGGGCGGCGCCCGGGTGGCGTTCGCGGTGGTGCTGCACCTGGAACACTGGGAGCTCGATCCGCCGGCGGCGGCGGTCCGCGACCCGCGGTTCCGCGACCCGTTCGGCGACTTCCGTCCGGACTACCGGACCTACACGATCCGCGAGTACGGCAACCGGGTCGGTATCTTCCGGGTGTTCGACGCCCTGGACCGCCATGGCATCCGGCCGACCGTCGCCGTCAACCTCGGCGCCTGCGAACGCTACCCGTACCTGATCGAGGAGTGCCGGCGGCGCGGCTGGGAGTTCGCGGCCCACGGCACCCACGCCACCCGCATGATCACGGCCCGCCTTGGCGAGCAGGAGGAGCGCGCCCTGATCGCGGGCTCGATCGCGGCGGTCGAGGCGGCCACCGGCAGCCGGCCGCGCGGCTGGGTCGGTCAGGATTTCGGCGAGAGCGCGCGCACTCCCCGGCTGCTGGCCGAGGCCGGACTGGAGTACGTCGCCGACTGGCCGAACGACGACCAGCCCTATCGGATGACCACCGAACCCGGCATCGTCTCGATCCCGTGCCAGGCGGAATGGGACGATGTACAGTTGCTGTGGCACCGCCGCGTCTTCACTCACCGGTACCCCGACCTGGTGGCGGAGGCGCTGTCGGTGCTGCACGCCGAGGGAGCCCAATCCGGCCGGTATTTCGGGCTCGGCCTGCACCCGTGGCTGTTCGGCATGCCGCATCGCATACGCTACCTGAACCAGGCGCTGGACCGGATCGCCGGCTTCGACGGCCTCTGGCAGGCCACGCTTGGCGAGGTCGCCGGGCACATGAGAACCGATGGGGTCGGCGGCGCCTGACGGTCGGCGCCCAACGAGCCCACGACGCACCGAGGAAACCGACACGTGGCGAACCCCGACTACTCGCAGCCCCTGGTCTCCGCCAATCTCTCGTCGATGGCGTTCGAGCGCCTGGAGCACGCCATCATGAGCGGCGAGCTCAAACCCGGCGAGCGCCTCAGCGAGACCACTTTGGCCAAGCGCTTCGGCATCAGCCGGGGTCCGCTGCGCGAAGCGATCGGCCGGCTGGAGGGCCGCAACCTGGTGGAGCGTGTCGCCAACCAGGGTGCGCGGGTGATCTCGCTGCGCAACGACGAACTGATCGACCTGCTGGTGATCCGCGAGAGCCTGGAGGGCATGGCCTGCCGGCTGGCGGCGACCCGCATCAAGCCGAGCGAGCTGAAGAAGCTGCAGAAGATGCTGGACCAGCACGCCCGCGACGAGGCGATCGTCAGCGGCCGCGGCTATTTCCAGGGGGGCGGCGACCTCGACTTCCACTACCGGATCGTGCGCGCCAGCGGCAATTCCCGGCTGGTCCAGATGCTGGACGAGGAGTTGTACTCGCTGCTGCGGCTGTACCGGCAGCGCCTCAGCACCCGGCCCGGGCGGCCGGCCCAGGCGCTCGAGGAGCATCGCCGGGTGCTGGCGGCGCTGGAGGCCCGCGACCCGGACGCCGCCGAGGCGGCGATGCGGGCGCACATCCAGAGCAGCCGGGCCAGCCTGGAGCATCACATGGCCGACCAGAGTGCCGCCGAGCAGGCACGGACCGCCGACGTCGCCTGAGGGTCGGGCCGCGGGGGTCCCCGGCCGTCCCGCGTCAGTCCGGACCCCGCTCGCGCCGCCGGTGGGCCCCGGATCGGCCCGCCCCGCGGGCGTTCCGTCCGGGGTGACGACGAGGAGGGGGAGCGGCCCGGGCAGCCGTCCCGCCGCCAGAATCATCACGCCGGTGAGCGGGCCCTCTTCCTTTGCCGTACATGGCCGACCAGAGCCGCCGAGCAGGCACGGACCGCCGACGTCGCCTGAGGGTCGCCGGGCGGGCGTCACCGACCGTCCCGCGTCAGTCCGGACCCCGCTCGCGCCGCCGGTGGGCCCGGATCGGCCCGCCCCGCGGGCGTTCCGTCCGGGGTAATGATGAGGAGGGCGAGCGGCCGCGCCGACCTTGCCGCCGACGGAGCGGCGGGTGGGTCCCGGGTCACAGCTGCGCGGCGCCCGGGATGACGACCATGGGGGTGGGCAGAGGCGCCGATAGGGCGCTTCGCGGCCTTGCCCTCTTCCTTTGCCGTCATCCCGGACCGGACCGCCGGCGGCGGGACGGAGCCGGGACCCACCCGCCGCCTCGTCACGGCTCTCCGGTCGGCCACTGGTTGACCGGGATGTCGACGTCGAGCAGCGGGGCGTGCTGCTGGCAGCCGTAGACGTCGGTGTCGCCGAGGTCGCCGGCCGGGATCGCCCGCGGGATGGTCGCCTTGAAGGCGAGGCCGGCGGGGTAGGGGGTGAACAGCACATCCGACGGAGCCACCTTGTACAGCCGGGCGATCAGCTCCGGCCCGAGCACGCCGGTCGCGGCCACGGCGTCGTACTGGGCGCGGGTCTCGAACACCACGTCGATGGTCAGTTCGAACGGGCCGGCGTTCTTGCTCTTGCAGACCTTCGCGATGTCGCGGATCGCCGCCATCACACATCCTCGAAATGGATCGGGAACGGCGCCAGCGGGTCGTCGACCGTCATGGTCTGGAACACCGAGAACCGGTACACCGGCCCGCAGGCGACGTCCGACGGCGAGTACGGGAAGGCCATGTTGCCCTCGCGGCAGAGCCGGCCCGGGAAGTCGGTGTGCAGCATGGTGACCCGGGCCAGCGCCAGCACCGCGTCGGCGCTGTCCTGGTCGGGCGCCACCACCTCGATGACGAAGCCGACCTCGTGCGGCCGGGCGTCGCGGCGCGGCTCGGACGCGCCCATCACGCCATCGACGCCGTAGCGCCGGATGATCAGGCGGTAGCCGTCGGGCTCGACCCCGAGGGCGGCGGCCTTGGTGGCGACGGCGTCGCGGACCCGGGCCAGGAAGTCGTCCAGGGTGGCGATCAGCAGCGGGTCGCGGGTGCCGCACACGCTGATCGCGCGGTAGCCGGCCAGTTCGGCTCCCTCCAGCTTCACCGTGTAGGGCTGCGGGTTCCAGGTCATCCCGGAGACCCGGACGGCGCGGTCCGAGATCGCGTCAAACCGGCAGTCGGTGGTGTCCAGGATGCCGCCGGGCTCGATGTGGATGCACGGGCTCGGGTTCTCGTGGAGGCTGTGGTTGGCGACCGAGGACGGGGTGCAGCGGCGCTCCGGCGCGGCCGGTTCCAGGGTCACCCCGTCCGGGCCGACCTCGACGACCAGGCAGTCGTGCCCCTTCGGCACCGCCGGGGTGGCGCCGCACTCCAGCATCTTGCCGGCGTACCAGGCCGGCGCCGGCGGCAGCCCGGCGCGCATCGCCATGGCCGCCCAGGGGGCGGGGTCGCTCGACCGGCCGGCCAGCACGACCTCGGCGCCGCCGTCGAGGGCGGCGGCAATCGGCTCCGGCCCCATCATGGCCACCACCCGCGCCGAACGGTCGAGGGCGGCCGGGTCCGGCGCCGGGCCGCCGGGCAGCCGAGCCATGCGGCCGTCGGCGTGGGCGCGCTTCAGCGACGCAGGATCCTGCTCGGCCTCGATGGTGGCCATCCGGAAGTGGAACCCGTCCTCGGCGGCGAGCGCCCGCACGATGTCGGCGGTGGCGGCCAGATGCGGGGTGCCGCCGGCGCCGCCGCAGGTGCCGATCACCATCGGCACGCCGTGCCGTCGGGCGGCCCGCAGCATCAGGCGCAGGTCGCGGCGCATGGCGCGGTGCGAGTTCAGGGTCTTGCCGGAGCCGAGGTAGTGCGGCCCCGGATCGGTGCTGCCGCCGTCGACCCCCAGCATGTGGACGCCGCGCGTCATGCCGAGGTCCAGGGACGCCTCGGGGAAGCCGTAGCCGAGGATTCCGCTGGTCGACAGCATGCGGCAGAGGGCGGTTCCGTGGCTCACGGCTCTCCTTCCCGCGCGGGCGCGATCCGGTGGCTTGGGGAGGCTGGATGGTCCTCCGCGCCTGGAAGGATTGTCAACAGTTGACTAGGGCGGAGGTCTCGTCGTTTAGTGCCGTCAAAATCGAAGCGGGAGTGCAGCATGGCGTTCGACAGGCCCTCGGGCGACCGCGTGTCAGACCGTCGGCGATGGCTGCGCGCGGCCGTCGACGAGCGCCGCGCCCTGCTGGTTCCGGGGGCGGCCAACGCGCTGACCGCCCGGGTGATCGAGGATGCCGGCTTCGAGGTGGCCTACGTCACCGGCGCCGGCGTCGCCAACACCCTGCTCGGCGTGCCCGACATCGGCCTGGTGACCCTCACCGAGATCGTGCAGACCACCGAGGCGATCGCCGAGATCTGCTCGCTGCCGCTGATCGTCGACATCGACACCGGCTTCGGCAACGCCGTGAACACCCGCCGCACCGTGCGCCTGCTGGAGCGCGCCGGCGCCGCGGCGGTGCAGATCGAGGATCAGGTGTTCCCGAAGAAATGCGGCCATTTCGACGGCAAGGGGGTGATCCCGGCGGCCGAGATGGTGTCCAAGATCAAGGCGGCGGTCGACGCCCGCGAGGACGCCAACCTGCTGGTCATCGCCCGCACCGACGCCCGCGCCATCGAGGGGCTCGACGCGGCCATCGAGCGCGCCGAACGCTACATCGAGGCTGGCGCCGACGTCACCTTCGTGGAGGCCCCGACCTCGCCCGACGAGATGCGGGCGGTCACCGCGCGTCTAAGGGTGCCGCAGGTCGCCAACCTGGTGGTCGGTGGCCGCACCCCGCTGCTGCCGCAGGCCGAACTGGCGGCGCTCGGATTCTCGATCGTGCTGTACGCCAACACCCCGTTGCAGGCCGCCATGCGCGCCATGAGCGAGGTGCTGGGCGCGCTCAAGCGCGACGGCGGCCTGGACGCCGTCAAGGACCGGCTGGCCGGGTTCGAGGAACGCCAGCGCCTGGTCGACAAGGCGACCTACGACGCGCTCGAGAAGCGCTACGCCGTCGAGTGACCGCGCGGCCGCTGCCCCTGCCCAAGCCGACCGCCAGACGCTACCGTCGCACCGCCACGGCAGGAGGATCCTCGAGATGAGCGTCGAGACAGCACCGCTCACCACCCCATCGCTCGCTACCCCACCGCTCAGGGCCCAGCTCGCCGCCGGCGGCTTCGTGGTCGCGCCCGGGGTCTACGACGCCCTGTCGGCGCTGATCGCGAGCCGCGCCGGCTTCGGCGCGCTGTACCTGTCGGGCGCCTCGATCGCCTACACCCGCTATGGCGTCCCGGACATCGGCTTGCTCGGCATGACCGAGGTCGCGGACACCCTGACGGCTATCTGCGACCGGGTGGCGGCGCCGGTGATCGTCGACGGCGACACCGGCTTCGGCAACGCGCTGAACGTGACGCGCACGGTGCGCGCGTTCGAGCGCGCCGGCGCCCAGGCCATCCAGCTCGAGGACCAGGCGATGCCGAAGCGCTGCGGCCACCTCGCCGGCAAGTCGCTGGTGCCGGCGGCCGAGATGGCGGGCAAGGTCAAGGCCGCGGTCGATGCCCGCAGGGCCGAGGATTTCCTGATCGTCGCCCGCACCGACGCGATCGCCGTCGAGGGCTACGGCCCGGCCCTGGACCGAGCCGAGCTGTATCTCGAGGCGGGTGCCGACGTGCTGTTCGTGGAGGCGCCGCGCGACCGTATCGAGATGGACGGCATCGTCGCCCGCTTCGGCGGCCGGGTCCCGCTGCTGGCCAACATGGTGGAGGGTGGGCGGACCCCGCTGCTCGACGCCGCCGCGCTGGAGGCGATCGGCTACGCCCTGGCGATCTTCCCCGGCGGCACCGTGCGGGCGCTGTCACGGCTGCTGGAGGAGTACTACGGCAGCCTGCGGGAGCACGGCGGCACCGGCCCGTTCCTCGACCGCATGAACCTGTTCGACGGTCTCAACGAGATCATCGGCACCCCCGGCTACCTGGCCCGCGGCCGCGCGTACGACGGCTCGAACTTCGGAGACAAGGCGTGATCGATCCCGTCGCCATCGACCCCGTGACCCTGGCCGTGCTGAAGGGCCGGCTCGAGCAGATCGCCGACGAGATGGACGCGACGCTGTTCCGCAGCGCCTTCAACCCGATCATCGCCGAGGCCCACGATGCCTCGCACGGCCTTTACGATCCGCTCTCGGGCGATACCCTGGTGCAGGGCAAGTCCGGGCTGCCGATCTTCGTCGGCAGCAACGCCTTCGCGGTGCGCGCGGTGATCGACAAGGCGGCGAAGGCCGGCGGCGTCGCCGAGGGCGACCTCTACATCTTCAACGACCCCTACGACGGCGGCACCCACCTGTCGGATTTCCGGCTGGTGCGGCCGTACTTCCGCGACGGCGCGCTGGTGTGCTGGCTGGCCTCGGTCGGGCACTGGCACGACGTCGGCGGCAACGTTCCCGGCAACTACAACCCAGCCGCCACCGAGTGCTTCCAGGAGGGCATGCTGATACCGCCGGTCAAGCTCTACGACCGTGGCCAGTTCCGCCAGGACATCGTCGACATCCTGCAGAGCAACTCGCGCCAGCCGGGCTCGCTGTACGGCGATCTGAACGGCCAGATCGGGGCGCTCGAGCTTGGCGGCCGCCGGCTCGACGCGCTGATCGACGAGTACGGCGTGGCGGTGATCCAGGCCGCGCTGGTCGAGCTTCGGCGCCGCGCCGAGCAGCTGATGCGCGCCAACATCGCCGAGCTGCCGGACGGCACCTATTCGGCCGAGGACTGGCTGGACAACGACGGCATCACCGACGAGCCGCTGCTGATCGCCCTCGACATGACGATCGCCGGCGACCGCATGATCCTGGACTTCTCGCGCTCGGCCAAGGCCTGCCAGGGGCCGGTGAACATCGCCCGCTCGACCGCCGTCGCCTGCTGCTACGTGGCCCTGAAGCACGTCTTCACCGAGGTCCCGGCCAACGCCGGGGTGCTGGCGCCGATCGAGTTCGTTATCCCGGAGGATTCGCTGCTGAGCGTGCGCGCGCCCAAGCCGGTCGGCGGCTACACCGAGACCATCCTGCGGATCATCGACAACGTGTTCAGCGCCATCTCCCAGGCGGATCCGGCGCGCGGCAACGCTCACGCCTACGGCACCATCAACGCGCTGTCGATCGCCGGTCACCGCGCCGACGGGCGGCGCTGGGTGATGTTCTCGTTCTTCGGCGGTGGCCACGGCGGCAACCCGGTCGGCGACGGCCTCAGCCACGGCAACGCGCCGATCTCGACGGCGACCATCCCGCCGCTGGAGATCCTGGAGGCCGCCTACCCGGTGCGCTTCACCCGCTGGGCGCTGCGCCCGGACAGCGCCGGCCCGGGCCGCCATCGAGGCGGCCTCGGCGCCATCTACGAGGCCGAGGTGCTGGAGGCGTCGGCCGAGGCGTTCCTGTTCGCCGACCGCGGCCGGCACGCGCCGAAGGGCGTGGCGGGCGGCGGCGAGGCGGCGACCAACAGGTTCTACTTCGACACCGATACCGGCGAGGCGAGGCCGCCGATGGCGTCCAAGATGGTCGGCATCAAGCTGAAGCGCGGCCAGCGGGTGCGCATCGAGAGCCCGGGCGGCGGCGGCTACGGCGACCCGTTCGAGCGTGATCCGGCGGCGGTGGCGCGCGACGTCCGGCTCGGTTATGTCAGCCGCGACCGGGCCGCCTCTGACTACGGGGTGGCGATCGCCGACGACCACCGGGTCGACGCCGCCGCCACCCAGGCGTTGCGCGGCCGGGGGGCGGCGTCGTGAGCGGCCGCTACATCGTCGGCGTCGACGTCGGCGGCACCTTCACCGACGTCTTCATCCTTGACCAGCAGACCGGCACCGGCACGATCCGCAAGGTGCCGTCGACGCGGCCCGACCAGTCCCAGGGCTTCCTCGCCGGCATCCGGTCGGGTGTCGAGACGGTCGGCGCGGTCGCCACCGTCGTCCACGGCACCACGGTCGGCACCAACGCGCTGCTGGAGCGGCGTGGCGCCGCCACCGGGATCATCACCACCGCCGGCTTCCGCGACGTGCTGGAGATGCGGCGGCGCGACCGTCCGACCACCTGGGGGCTGTGGGGTCAATACGTGCCGGTGATTCCGCGCGACCGCCGCCTGGAGGTGGCCGAGCGGGTGCTCGCCGACGGCACCGTCCACACCCCGGTCGACGTCGATGGCGTGACCGCCGCCGCCCGACTGCTGCTGGCCGACGGCTGCCAGGCGGTGGCCATCGTGTTCATCAACGCCTACGCCAACGCCGCCAACGAGGAGGCGGCGCTGGCCGCGGTCCGGGCGGTCTGGCCGAACGAGCACGTCACCGCATCCAGCCGGATCCTGCCGGAGATCCGCGAGTTCGAGCGTGCCTCGACCGCCACCCTCAACGCCTACCTGCAGCCCGTGGTCGCCGACTACCTGGAGCGCCTGCAGGACACGCTGCGCGGCGACGGCTTCGGCGGCGACGTGCTGATCGTGCAGTCGAACGGCGGCGTGATGACGGTCGATTCCGCCCGCCAGGTGCCGATCCGGACGGCGCTGTCCGGACCGGCCGCCGGGGTGATCGCCGCCGCCCACATCGCCACCTCGGCCGGCTTCCCCAACGTCGTCACCTGCGACATGGGCGGCACCAGCTTCGACGTCTCGCTGGTGGTCGACGGCGAGACCGCGCTAACGCCGGAGACCTCCATCGACTTCGGCATGGTGGTGCGCCAGCCGATGATCGAGATCACAACCATCGGCGCCGGCGGCGGGTCGATCGCCTGGGTCGACCGCGGCGGGCTGCTGCAGATCGGTCCGGAATCGGCGGGCTCGGACCCCGGGCCGGTGTGCTACGGCCTCGGCAACGACCGGCCGACGGTGACCGACGCCAACCTGGTGCTGGGTCGGATCAACGCCGATCGGCCGATCGGCGGCAAGCTGGCGCGGCTCGACGCCGAGGCGGCGCTCGCGGCCATCGAGGCGACGGTGGCCAAGCCGCTCGGCCTGACCGCGATGGCGGCGGCCGAGGCCATCATCCGGGTCGCCAACAGCCGGATGGCCGGCGCCATCCGGCTGGTCTCGATCGAGCGCGGCCACGATCCCAAGAGCTTCGTCGCCATGCCGTTCGGCGGCGGCGGTGCGCTGCACGCCGGGGCGCTGATCAAGGAGGTCGGGCTCGCCGGCGCCCTGGTGCCGCGCTTCCCGGGCGTGACCAGCGCGCTCGGCTGTGTGATCGCCGACATGCGCCACGACTTCGTGCGCACCATCAACGGCCTGCTCGACGGCTTCGACGTCGCCGCCCTCGACCGCGAGGCCGCGTCCTTCCAGCGCCAGGGCCTGGCCCTGCTGGACCGGGCCGGGGTCTCGTTCGAGGGTCGCGACACCCTGATCGAACTCGACATGTCGTACCTCGGCCAGACCCACACCGTGGCGGTGCCGCTGGTTGCGGGCGATAGCGGCGACGGCGTCGGCATCGAGCGCGCGGCGATCCGCGCCGCCTTCGAGGCCCGCTACCGCGAGGTCTACGGCCGGGTTCTGGAGGCCCTGCCGATCCGGGTCCTGAACCTGCGGGTCGCCACCGTCGGACGGCGCCCCAAGTTCGACCTCTCGATCCTGGCGCCCGGTGCCGACGCGACGATGGACGCCGCCGCCCGCGGCGTGCGCCAGGTCTACGTCGACGGCGCCTGGCACCAGGCGCGGATCTGGGACCGCCTGGCGCTGCCGGCCGGCGCGGTGGTGCCGGGCCCGGCGGTGCTGGAACAGTCCGACGCCACGATCTTCGTCGAGCCGGACCTGCAAGGCAGCGTCGACCGTCTCGGCAACCTGCTGATCACCCGAAAGGAGCCGGCATGACCGAGGGCATCGGCGATCCGCGGCGCACCGCGCTGGTGCTGGCCGACCTGCAGAACGACTTCATCCATCCGGATGGCGCCTACGCCCGCGGCGGCGCCAAGGTGCCGGAGATCGCCGCCCTGCCGGACCGGCTGAAGCCGCTGGTCGAGGCGGCGCGGCGCGCCGGCAGCCCGGTGATGTCGACGCACTTCACCCTGGTCCACGGGATCGACGGCGAACCCTACGTCAGCGACCACCTCAAGCGGCTGCGCCCGTTCCTGCGGGCCGGCGATTTCGCGGCCGGCGGCTGGGGCCACGACCTGGTGGACGAGCTGAAGCCGGCGACCTTCAAGGTCGAGAAGGTGGCGTTCTCGGCGTTCTACATGAGCCGGATGGAGTGGGTGCTGCGGCGCGCCGGGATCGAGACCCTGGTGTTCGCGGGTATCGTCACCAACGGCGGCGTCGCCTCGACGGTGCGCGACGCCCACGTCCGGGACTTCCACGCCATCGTGCTGTCCGACGGCTGCGCCGCCTTCACGCCGGCGATCCACGAGACCGCGGTGGCGGCGCTGCGGCCGGTCGCCGAGGTCTGGACCGTCGCCGAGGCGACCCAGGCGTTCGGGGAAGCCGGGCGATGACGGTCCGGCCGCTGGAGCAGGCCGGCTTCGCCTTCGAGGCGCCGGTCCTGGTGGTCGGCGGCGGCGCCTGCGGGTTGATCGCGGCGCTGGCGGCCGTCGATGCCGGCGCCGAGGTGGTGGTTCTGGAGCGCGATCCGGTTCCGAGCGGCTCGACCTCGCTGTCGTCGGGCTTCGTGCCGGCCTGCGGCACCCGCTTCCAGGCGGTGGCTGGCGTGGCCGACACGGTCGAGCTGATGGCGGCCGACATCCAGCGCAAGAACGCCGGCGAGGCGGACCCCGCGATCGTCGAGGCGGTGTGCCGGCGCTCCGGCGCCACCATCGACTGGCTGGCCGAACGCTGGGGCCTGCCGTTCGTGCTGCTCGACGGGTTCCTCTACCCCGGCCACGGCGTGCGGCGCATGCACGCCCATCCCGACCGCACCGGTGCCGCCCTGCTCGGTGCGCTGCGGACGGCGGCCGAGGTCGCCGGTGTCGAGGTGGTCGGCGACGCCCACGTCACCGGGCTGTACGCCGATGCCGCTGGCCGGGTCGGCGGGGTGCGGGTCGAGCGCCCCGACGGCACCGGCGAGGATATCGGCTGCGTGGCCCTGGTGCTGGCCTGCAACGGCTACGGCGGCGACCCGGCGATGCTGCGCGAGCACATCCCGGAGATGGCCGACGCGCTGTATTTCGGCCATTCCGGCAACCGCGGCGACGCGGTGCGCTGGGGCACCGCCCTCGGCGGCGAGGCGCTGCACATGTCGGCCTACCAGGGCCACGGCTCGGTCGCGCACCCGCACGGCGCGCTGATCACCTGGGCGCTGATGATGGAGGGCGGCATCCAGGTGAACCGCGACGGCCGGCGGTTCTCCGACGAGACCCACGGCTATTCCGAGCAGGCTGTGGCGGTGCTGGCCCAGCCGGGCGGGGTCGCCTTCGACCTCTACGACGCCCGGCTGCACGCCCTCGGTCTCGGCTTCGAGGACTACCGGGAGGCCGAGAAGGCCGGCGCGGTGCGCCGTTTCGACAGCCTGGACGCGCTGGCGGCAGCGTTGGACCTGCCGGCGGCCGCCTTGACGGAAACTGTGGCGCACGCGGCGCGCTGCGCCCGCGGCGAGGCGAGCGACCCGTTCGGGCGCGACTTCGCCGGCAAGCCGCCGCTGGCGGCGCCGTACTACGCGGTGCGCGTCACCGGCGCGCTGTTCCACACCCAGGGTGGTCTGCGGATCGACACCACCGCCCGGGTTCTGCGCCGCGACGGCACGGCGCTGCCCAACCTGTTCGCCGGCGGCGGCGCCGCCTGCGGGGTGTCCGGCTCGAAGGTCTGGGGCTACCTGTCCGGCAACGGCCTGCTGACCGCCACCACCCTCGGCCACATCGCCGGCGAGGGTGCGGCGGCGCTGGCGGCCCGCCGGTAGGCGGGGCCGGCCGCTACCCCGAGCGGTCCTTCACGTAGGCGGCGACCTCGGCGTGGGTGGCGAACCAGGCGTCGCCGGTGGCCTGGATGTGCTCGATCAGCCGCTCCAGGATCCAGATCCGCGACCGGTAGCCGGTGACGTGCGGGTGCATGGTCAGAAGGAACAGCCCGCCCTCCTCGCGCGCCCGGTCGAACTCGCGTCGGAAGATGTCGAACACCGTCTCGGGCGCGGTGTAGGGCCGCAGCCCCGAAAACCGGTGCATGTTGAAGTACACCGCGTCGTCGCGGATCCATTCCACCGGCAGCTCGACGATGCCGGTCGGCTCGCCGTCCTCCAGCAGTTCGTAGCAGTCGTCGTCGGCCATCAGCGAGCTGTCGTAGAGCAGGCCGAGCTCGCGCTCGATGCGCAGCGTGCTCGGGCTGAAATCCCAGCTCGGGGTGCGCAGGCCGACCGGCCGCACGCCGGTGATTGTCTCCAGCGTGTCGGCGGCGCGGAACATCAGGTCGCGCTCGACCTCGTAGGGCAGCACCGAGTTGAGCTCGTGGATCCAGCCGTGGATGCCGATCTCGTGGCCCTCGGCCGCCAGCATGCGCTGTTCTTCGGGGTGCAGCAGGGCGGCCACCGCCGGGACGAAGAAGGTCGCCTTGACGCCGGCCTTGTCGAGCGCCGCCTTGATCCGCGGCACGCCCTTGCGGGTGCCGTACTGGCCCCACGACAGCCGTCCGATCGAGCGGCCGCCGTCGCGCAGCTCGTTGGTCTCGTGGTCGCTGTCGAACGACAGCGCGACGGCGACCCGCCTGCCGCCCGGCCACGACGCCGGCGCCAGCGTCCGGCCGGCCTGCACCTTGCCGACCAGCCGGCGCCAGGTCTCGTCCGGCCACTGCCAGGGCTCGAGCTCGGTCATATGGATCTCTCCCTTACTTGCCGCCGGCGCGCCCGTCGCTTGGTGGGTTCCGGATGCGTTCCGCCTCCGGCGATCCGCTCCGGAATGACGACGAGAAAGAGGCGACCATTGCCAACCAAACTTGTCGTCATCCCGGGCAAGCGCAGCGCGACCCGGGACCCACCCGTCGCTCCGTCATGCCTCGCGCTCCATTGCCCGGACGTGACAGGCGACCCGGGTCTCGGCGATGTCGTCGAGCAGTGCCGGCACGGCGCGGCGGCAGGCGTCCACCGCGACCGGGCAGCGCGGGTGGAAGCTGCAGCCGGGCGGCGGGGCGAGCGGCGACGGGATCTCGCCGGTGATGGTGTTGAACTCGACCAGCGCGTCGTCGTCGAGCACCAGCCGCGGCACGCTGTCGAGCAGGGCGCGGGTGTAGGGATGCCTGGGGTCGCGGTAGATGCTCTCGGTCGGCCCGAGCTCGACGATGCGGCCGAGATACATGATCGCGACCCGGTCGCAGATGTGCCGCACCACGCCCAGATCGTGGCTGATGAACAGACAGGTGATGCCGAGGTCGCGCCGCAGCTCCAGGAACAGGTTGATGATCTGCGCCTGGATCGAGACGTCGAGCGACGCCACCGGCTCGTCGCACACCAGCAGGTCGGGCTGCATGGCGAGCGCCCGGGCGATCGCGACGCGCTGGCGCTGGCCGCCGGAGAACTGGTGCGGGTAGCGCTCGGCGAAGCCCGGCTCCAGGCCGACCCGCGCCAGCCAGCCGCGCACGTAGTCGGGCGCTCCGGCCCGCGTGACCAAGCCGTGGGCGATCGGCCCCTCGGCGACGATGTCGCCGATCCGCATGCGCGGATCGAGCGAGGCGAACGGGTCCTGGAACACCGTCTGCACCCGCGTCGTCACCTTGCGCCCCTGCTCCAGCACCGGCTGGCCGTCGATCCGCACCGCGCCGGCGCTCGGCGCCAGGATGCCGGCGGCGATCCGCCCGAGGGTCGACTTGCCGCAGCCGGACTCGCCGACCAGCCCGAGGGTCTCGCCGCGCTCGATCGACAGCGACACCTCGGTCACCGCCCTGACCGGCCGGTCCTCGACGGTGGCGCCGAGCCGGGCGGCGATCCGGTCGCCGAGGGTGAGGCGCGGGTCGAAGCGCCGGCTGACGGCGTCGAGGGCGAGGAAGGGCGCGGTCACGCCGCCACCCCCAGCGGATGGTGGCAGCGGTAGCCGCGCACCGCGTCGACGCGGTGCGGCGGGTCGCTTGCGCACAGGCCGGTCGCCCGGACACAGCGCGGCGCGAACGGGCAGCCCGGCGGCAGCGCCAGCAGCGACGGCGTGGTGCCGGGTATCTGGTTGAGGTCGTGCCCCGGCCGGGCGGTGGCCGGCAGGGAGTCGAGCAGCCCGCGGGTGTAGGGATGGCGCGGGTCGCGCAGCACGGTCGCGGTCGGGCCTTCCTCGACGATGCGGCCGGCGTACATCACCAGGATCCTCTCGGCCATGCTGGAAACGGTGGCGAGGTCATGGCTGATCCAGACCAGGGCGGTGCCGCTCTCGCGGGTCAGCTCGCGCATCTCGTGCAGGATCTGCGCCTGGATCGACACGTCGAGCGCGGTGGTCGGCTCGTCGGCGACGATCACGTCGGGGCTGTGGGTCATGGCGATGGCGATCGCCACCCGCTGGCGCATGCCGCCGGAGAATTCGTGCGGGTAGGCGTCGAGGCGGGCGCGGGCGTCGGGAATGCCGACGCGGCCCAGCATCGCCACCGAGCGGTCGCGGGCGGCGCGCCCGGTCACGGCCTCGTGGGCGCGGATCGCCAGGGTCATCTGGTCGCCGACGGTCAGCACAGGGTTCAAGGTCGTCGAGGGGTCCTGGAACACCATCGCGATGCGTCGGCCGCGCAGGCGACGCAGCTGCTCCGCCGGCATGCCGACCAGCTCAACGCCGTCGAGGCGGATCGAGCCGCCGACGATGCGGCCGGGCTGGTCGACCAGCCCGAGCAGCGAGAACCCGGTCACCGTCTTGCCCGACCCGCTTTCGCCGACCAGGCCCAGGATCTGCCCGCGCTCCAGCGTGAACGACACGCCGTCGACCGCCTTCACCACGCCGGCGCGGGTGTTGAAATGGGTCTGCAGGTCGCGGACCTCGAGCAGCGGGGCGGTCATCGCCGGAGCCTCGGGTTCAGCTGGTCGCGGATCTGGTCGCCGACCAGGTTGATGGCGACGATCAGCACGATCAGCGCCACCCCCGGATACACCGAGATCCAGTACCGGCCGCTCATCATGTAGACGAAGCCGTTGGCGATCAGCATGCCGAGCGATGGCTCGGTCACCGGCAGGCCGAGGCCGAGGAACGACAGCGTCGCTTCCAGCGCGATCGAGTTGGCGACCTGCACAGTCGCCACCACGATCAGCGGCGGCAGGCAGTTCGGCAGCAGGTGGCGGAACACCACGCGGCCGCGCGACAGCGGCGTGGCGGTCGCCGCCTCGATGTAGTCCTTGCGCCGCTCGGCGGTCGCCGCTCCGTAGGCGGTGCGCGCGAAATAGGCGTACTGCGCGGCGACCAGGGCGGTCACCAGCTGCGCCATGCCCTGGCCGAGCAGGGCGACCAGCACCAGCGCCAGCAGGATCGCCGGGAACGACAGCTGCAGGTCGACCACGCGCATGATCAGCGTCTCGACGAGGCCACCGGCGTAGGCCGCGACGACGCCGAGCGAGGCGCCGATGGTGAGCGCCACGGCCCCCGCCATCAGGCCGATCTGCACCGAGATCCGCAGCCCGTAGAGGATCGCCGACAGCAGGTCGCGGCCCTGGGCGTCGGTGCCGAGCAAGTGGACGTAGCCGCCGCTGCCGACGTGTCCGGGCGGTCGCCGGGCGTCAAGCAGCGACAGCCGGGACAAATCGTAGGGGTCCTGCGGCGCGATCAGCGGAGCGGCCAGGGCTACCACCACGATCGCCGCGACCACCGTCAGGGCGGCCACCGCCACCGGGCTCTCGCGGAAGTCGGCCCAGAACCGGCCGAGCGGCGTGGCGGCGGCGCTCATGCCGCGCCGTGCCGGGAAATCCGCGGATCCAGGGCGGCGTAGGTCAGGTCGATCACCAGGTTGATGGTGACGAACAGCAGCGCCACCAGGATCAGGTAGGCGACCATCACCGGCCGGTCGAGGCTGGTGATGGAGTCGATGATCAGCTTGCCGAGGCCGGGCCAGGAGAAGATTGTCTCGGTGACCACCGCGAACGCCAGGGTCGAGCCGAGCTCCAGGCCGAACACCGTGACGATCGGCACCGCGATCAGCTTCAGCACGTGGTGGCGGACGATGGTGCTTTCGGCGAGGCCGGCGGCGCGCGCGAACTTGATGGTGTCGGTCAGCATCACCTCGCGGGTCCCGGCGCGGGCCAGGCGGATCAGCATGGCCAGCTTGAACAGCGCCAGGTTGAACGCCGGCAGCACCAGGTGCGACAGGCCCTCGACGGTCAGGAAGCTCCATTCGACGCCGAGCAGCTCGATCGTCGGGCCGCGGCCGCCGGCCGGCAGCCAGCCGAGCGACACCGCGAAGGTCAGGATCAGGATCAGCCCGACCCAGAAGGTCGGCACCGAGAAACCCAGGATCGACAGCCCCATGATCGCCTTGGAGGACAGCGCGTCGGGCCGGTAGCCTGCCCACACCCCAAGCGGCACGCCGATCAGCGTCGCGCCCACCACCGCCGCCAGCGCCAGTTCCAGGGTCGCTGGCAGCCGGCTGAGGATCAGGTCGAGCACCGGGGTGGCGTAGACGAAGGAGCGGCCGAAATCGCCCTGCGCCACGTTGGAGACGAACACCAGGTACTGTTCCCACAGCGGCCGGTCGAGGCCGAAGCGGGCGATGATGAACTCGCGGACGTCGTGCGGCGCGTCCATCGGGATCAGCACCTCCATCGGGTTGCCGATGGCGTACACCCCGACGAACACGATCACCGACATGACGATCATGACGAGGATGGCCTGCAGGCAGCGCTGGATCACGTAGCCGGTCATCGGCTCGTCGGCCTCCGGATGAGGGAACGCGGCGTCGGCCGGCCGGCCGGCTGGCTGGCGCGGGGTCGAACGGGGCGCGGGCCGGGCGATCGCTCGCCCGGCCCGCGTGGATGGTCTGCCGGCGGTTACGACCCCGGGGTGATGAAGAACGCCAGCGTGTCCTCGTCGGTCCGCGGCGTCATCTTCAGCTTGCCCTTGGGCGACGCCCAGACCGTCTGCAGGGTGACGATCGAGATGTAGGCCCGGTCGGCCATGATCAGGTCCATGGCCTGTTCGTACAGCGACCGGCGCTTCGGATCGTCGAGCTCCCGGCCGGCGGCCTGCAGCAGTTCGTCGACCTTCGGATTGACGTACTCGATCCGGTTGAAGGCGCCCAGCTTCAGCTCCGGCGAGTTCGAGTGCGCCATGGCGGCGAGGGTGTAGGAGCCCTCTCCGGTCAGGGTGCCCCAGCCGTTCATGAACGCCGAGTACTCCTTCTTCGCCTGGGCCGGGAAGTAGACCGTGCGCGAGATGGCGTTCACGTTGGTCTGGATGCCGATCTGGGCGAACATCTGCCCGAGGCCCTGGCAGATCGCCCCGTCGCCCGGAAGCCGGTCGCTGGTGCAATGCAGGTCCATCTTGAAGCCGTTCGGGTAGCCGGCCTCGGCCAACAGCGCCTTGGCCCGGGTCGGGTCCGGCTTGCGCTCGGGCACCTTGGCGCTCCACCCGAAGAAGTTCTTCGGCATCAGTTGGTTGTTCGGCGTACCGAGACCCTCGAGCACGACGTCGACCATGGTCCGCCGGTCGATGGCGAGGTCGATCGCCTCGCGCACCTTGGTGTCGCGGAACGGGTTCTTGGCGAGCGGCTTGCCGTCCAGGTCATAGACCTTCGGGGTGGTCTCGCGCTGGTCGAGCTGCAGGTTCATCACGTAGACGCTGTCGGCGGTTAATACGTCGATCTTGGGATCGCGCTTCAGCGCCTGCCAGTCGGCCGACGAGACGTAGTTGACCAGATCGACCTGGCCGGACTTCAGGGCGGCCAGCCGCGAGGAGTCGTTCGGCATCTCCTTGCGGACGACCTTCGCCCACGGGCCCTTGCCGCGCCAGTAGCCGTCGAACCGCTCGAGCACCAGGTCGCCCTTCGGCTCCCACGACACGAACGTGTAGGGCCCGGTGCCGATCGCGGCCTTGCCGGAGTTGAAACCTTCGGCGGCGGTCTCCTTGGTCGAGAAATCCTTGGCGGCCTTGTGCGAGACGATGAACAGCCGCACGAAATCGTTCGGCAGGGTCGCGGCCGGGCCGTCGGTCTTCAGCTGCACGGTGTGCGGGTCGACGATCACGACCTCCTTCACCCGGCGGACGTAGATCAGCACGGTGGTCGGGCCGGTCACCACCGGAATCCGCTCGATGGAGAACTTGACGTCCTCGGCGGTGAAGTCGGAGCCGTCGTGGAATTTGACGCCCTTGCGGAGCTTGAACTCCCAGGTCGTGTCGTCGAGCGGCTTCCAGGATTCCGCCAGCCCCGGCTCGATCTGCAGGTTGTCGCCCGACCACACCAGCGTGTCGAACACGTGCTTCATGGCGTCGGCGTGGACGCCGAGCGCCGAGTAGTGCGGATCCATCGATTCCGGACCGCCGCGCACGCCGACGGTGAGCGTCTGCGCGGAAGCCGCCGCCGCGGCCAGCCCTAGCGCGACCGAAAGCGCGCCGACCTGGATAAATTTCCCGAGTTTCATCCTCTGCCTCCTCGTCGTTGTCCCTGAGCGCCGCCATCCCCCGATGGACGGCTCCCGGCCCCCGCCCGGTGCGCCGGAACGGGTAGCAAAGTTTCCATTTGGAACTTGTTTTCGACAGATTGAGAGGCGAGAATTCCCCCGTCAAGTTCGAATTGGAACCATTAATCCCTGATGGCGCGCCCCAAGAGACCTCACCGCGAGGACAGCAACATCGTGCCCCTGTCGATCCGCCGCGGCGCGACCGGCATGGAGGCGCTGACCGAGGCCAAGCTGTGGCGCAATCCCTGCTGGTTCGCGTTCCGCTTCAACCACATCGCGCTGCGCTACAACGCCCCGCTGTACGGCTGGATCAAGCGGCAGACCGGCCTCAGCCGGCCGGAATTCGTGGTCATCTACTCGCTCGGCCTGCTCGACGGCGCGCTCGCCCGCGACATCGCCAACTCCTCGGGCTTTCCCAAGAACACGCTTAGCCGGGCGATCGAGAAGCTGTGCGGGCTCGGCCTGATCGAGCGCCGCACCGACACCGCCGACCGCCGCAACCACACCCTGCACCTGCTGCCCGCCGGCCGCCGGGTGTTCGACGAGACGCTGCAGCAATTCGTGCATTTCGAGGAGCGCATGCTGCAGACGCTGTCGCCGGCCGAGCGCGACACGCTGTCGAGCCTGCTCGCTAAGATCGTGCTCGACACCCCGAACTGGGCGGTCGACGTCGACGACGACGCGCTCTCCCTGGAGGATCCCGACTGATGCGCATTGCCGATACCAACTGGATGCAGGTCGAGCGGTACCTGGAGTCCGACGACCGTTGCGTGCTGCCGATCGGCTCGACCGAGCAGCACGCCCAGCTGTCGCTCTGCGTCGACATGATCCTCGCCGAGAAGGTGGCGGTCGAGGCGGCCGAGCCGCTCGGCGTGCCCGTCTACCCGGCGATCCCGTTCGGGATCGCGCCGTATTTCGCCGCCTTCCCGGGCTCGGTGTCGCTGCGGGTCGAGACCCTGCTGGCGGTCACCCGCGACCTGATCGCCTCGTTCCGGCGCAGCGGCTTCCGGCGCGTCCTGCTGGTCAACGGCCACGGCGGCAACCAGCCGGTCGCGGCCCTGGCGCAGGAGCTGATGGTCGAGTGGCCGGACATGTCGATCCGCTGGCACCAGTGGTGGAACGCGCCGCGCACCGGGGCCGAGGTCCAGCGCATCGACGCGCTCGGCAGCCACGCCAGCTGGATGGAGAACTTCCCCTGGACCCGCCTGGAGAGCGCGCCGGCGCCGGACGGGGTGAAGCCGATGGTCGACACAGCGCTGCTGAAGGCCTGCGGCCCAGACACGGTGCGCACGCTGCTCGGCGACGGCAATTTCGGCGGCGCCTGGCAGAAGCCCGACGCCGACATGCTGGCGCTGTGGAAAATCGGCGTCGAGGAAACCCGCGAGGCGCTGGAGGGACCATGGCCGAGCCGATCCTGATCTGGGGCGGGGGCGCCATCGGCGGCACCCTCGCGGCGTACTGGGCGCGCGCCGGCATCGACGTGCTGATGGTCGACATCGTCGCCGAGCACGTCCAGGCCTGCCGCACCGACGGCCTGACGATCGAGGGGCCGATCGACGACTTCACCCAGGTCGTGCCGTCGGTGACGCCGGACGAACTCACCGGCACCTTCTCGCGCGCCGTGCTGGCGGTGAAGGCGCACCACACCGCCGACGCGGTCGACCGCCTGGCCCCGCATCTGGCCGATGACGGCTTCGTGCTGTCGGCGCAGAACGGCCTGAACGAGATCATCATCGCCCGGCGCGTCGGCGAGGCGCGCACCATGGGCTGCTTCGTGAATTTCGGCGCCGACTGGCACGGCCCGGGCCGCATCCTGTACGGCAACCGCGGCGCCTGCGTGGTCGGCGAGGTCGACCGCAGCGTGCGCGACCGCACCCGTGCGATGCACAGGCTGCTGCAGGTGTTCGAGCCGGACGCCGAGCTGACCGACGACATCTGGTCCTACCTGTGGGGCAAGCTCGGCTACGGCGCGATGCTGTTCGCCACCGCGCTGACCGACGATTCCATGTCGGCGAACTTCGCCGATCCGGCCCGCACCGCGGCCTGGGTCCGGCTCGGCCGCGAGGTGATGGCGGTCGCTGTCGCCAAGGGTGTGCGGCCGCGCGGCTTCGCCGGTTTCGATCCCGAGGCGTTCCTGCCGGGGGCGCCCGAGGCGGCGGCGCGCGCCTGCATCGCTTCGCTCGCCGACTACACCAGCAAGACCGCCAAGACCCATTCCGGGGTCTGGCGCGACCTGGCGGTGCGCAAGCGCCGCACCGAGGTCGACGTCCAGATCGCCATCATCGCCGAGATCGCCGGCGAGGTCGGGGTCGAAGTGCCCGCCATCCGCAGCCTCGTCGACCTCGTGCACGACGTCGAGGAGGGCCGCCGGCCGCTCTCCCGCGAAACCATCCAGGTCCTGATCGACACATGCAACTCCGCTTCGACGACCGCGTCGTAATCGTCACCGGTGCCGCCCAGGGCATCGGCCGCGCCATCGCCAGGGGCTTTCGCGAGTCCGGGGCCACCGTCCACCTCGCCGACATGGACGGCGACGGCGTCGCCCGCACCGCCGGCGAACTTGGCTGCGAGCACCACGCGCTCGACCTGTCGGACCGCGAGGCGGCGCATCGGCTGGTCGCCGAGGTCGTCGACCGTCGCGGCCGGCTTGACGTGCTGGCGCTGGCGGCCGGCGGCGTGCGCGGCCAGGCCGGCCGGCCGATCGAGGAGATCACGCCCGAGGACTGGCATCGGCTGTTCCAATCGAACGTCGACGGCGCGTTCTGGCTGGCCCAGGCCGCCGCCCCGGCGATGAAGCGGGCGCGGCACGGCCGGATCGTGACGGTGTCATCCGGCGCCGGGTTGCGCCCCAGCCTGACCGGCATCCAGGCCTACGCCGCCGCCAAGCACGCCCTGGTCGGGCTGACCCGGCAGCTGTCGTGGGAACTCGGGCCGTTCGGGGTGACCGTCAACTCGGTGGCGCCCGGCTTCGTGCGCTCCAACCCGGCAACCGAACGGCAGTGGGACAGCTACGGTCCTGATGGGCAGAAGCGGCTGGTCGACGGCATCCACACCAAGCGTCTCGGCAGCGCCGACGATATCGCCGCCGCGGTGTTGTTCTTCGCGTCCGACGCCGCCGGCTGGATCACCGGCCAGGTCCTGTCGGTCGACGGCGGCCGGTCGTGACCGATCCCGTCCTGGCGCGCCTGGCGACGGATCGGCCGGCGATCCTGGAGCGCCTCGGGGACCTGCTGCGGGCTCCCTCGGTCAGCACCGATCCCGCCTACGCCGAGGGCATGGCGGCGGCGCGGGCGATCCTGATGGCGCGGCTGTCGGCCGCCGGCTTCGACGGGGTGCGGCTGCTGGAGGCCGGCGGCCACCCCGCCGTCTACGCCGAGTGGACCGAAGCTCCCGGCAAGCCGACCCTGCTGATCTACGGACACTACGACGTGCAGCCGCCCGACCCACTCGAGCTCTGGGCCAGCCCGGCGTTCGAGCCGACGGTGCGCGACGGCCGGCTGTACGCCCGCGGCGCCTCCGACGACAAGGGGCCGTCCTCGATCGCGCTGGAGACGCTGGCGGCGTTCCTGGCCGTCGAGGGCCGCCTGCCGGTCAACGTCAAGCTGCTGCTCGAGGGCGAGGAGGAGGTCGGCAGTGCCACCCTCGGCGCCATCCTCGACGCCAACCGCGACCTGCTGGCCGCCGACGCGGTGCTGTCGGCCGATGGCGGTCGCTGGCGCGCCGACCTGCCGAGCATCGCCGTCGGCTCGCGCGGCATCGCGGCGCTGGAGTTCAGCGTGACGACCGCCGTCAAGGATCTGCACTCGGGCCGCTACGGCGGTACCGTGCCGAACGCTCTGCACGTGGCGGCCCGCCTGATCGCCGGCCTGCATCACGCCGACGGCAGCCCGGCGGTCGAAGGCTTCCTCGACGGTGTCGAGGAGCCGTCGCCGGCCGAGCGAAGCGGCCTGGCGGCAATCCCGTTCGACGACGAGCGCTATTACGCCGACCTCGGCACCGCCGCCGCCGGCGAGCCCGGCTACGGCACCCTGGAGCGGCTGTGGTACCGGCCGACCATCGACGCCAACGGGCTGTGGGGCGGCTACACCGGCTCCGGCGGCAAGACCGTGATCCCGAACACAGCGCACGCCAAGCTGTCGATGCGGCTGGTGCCCGGCCAGGATCCGGCCGCGGTCACGGCGGCGGTGGCGCGCCACCTGAGGCGCCACTGCCCTCCCGGCGCGGTGATCGCGATCCGCGAGGGCCATCCCTCGGCCGCCTATCTGGTGCCGGGCGACCACCCGCTGCTGACGGCGGCCGAGGCGGCGCTGGCCGAGACCGCCGGCCGGCCGCCGCTGCGGGTTCGCAACGGCGCCACCCTGCCGCTGTCGGACATCGTCCGCGGCCGGCTCGGCATCGACACCGTGATGTTCTCTTTCTCGACCGCCGACGAGGATTTCCACGCTCCCAACGAGTTCATCCGGCTGTCGGCGTTCGACGACGGCTTCGCTGCCTGGGTGGCGCTGCTGCGCCGTCTCGGCAACCAGTCGCCGGCGGACTACGCCGGCTTTCGCCGCTGACGCGGCCCGGGGGATCCATGAAGGTCGATGTCTGTATCGTCGGCGGCGGCATCATGGGCCTCGCCACCGCGGTGTTCCTGAAGCGCCTGGATCCCGCGGCGTCGGTCTGCGTCGTCGAACCGGACCCGACCTACGAGTTCGCCTCGACGCCGCGCGCCGCGGGCGGGGCGCGCCGGCTGTTCTCCCGGCCCGAGAACATCGAGATGTCGAACTTTAGCATCGGCTTCCTGACCCGCTTCGCCGACGAGATGGCGGTCGACGGCGAGGCGCCGGCGATCGACTGGCGCGAGGAGGGCTACCTGTTCGTGGTGCCGCCGGCGGCGGTCGCCATGCTCGAGGCCAACGCCCGCACGCAGGCGGGGCTCGGCGTCGACATCGTCGTGATGGACCCGGCCGAACTGAAGCGGCGCTACCCGTCGATGCGGGTCGACGATATCGGGGCCGGCGTGCTGTCGCCGCGCGACGGATGGTGCGACCCGAGCGGGGTTCTGCAGGGCTTCCGGCGCAAGGCGCGGGCGCTCGGCGTGGCGTTCGTCGAGGACCGGGTGATCGCTCTCGAGGAGGCCGGGGGCGTGGTCCGGCGGGCGCTGCTGCGGGCCGGCGCCCCGGTCGAGGCCGACAGCTTCGTGATCGCGGCCGGGGCCTGGTCGGCGCCGGTCGCGGCCAGCATCGCCATGACGCTGCCGATCGCGCCGATGCGGCGGTTCGAGCACTACTTCACCACCCGCGCGCCGATGGAACGGCTGCCGTTCGTGAAGGACCTCGACCGGCTGGCGTTCCGGCCGGAGGGCGCCGGGTTCACCGGCACGGTGGTGAACGCCGACGAGCCGCGGGGCGTGAACTTCGAGATCGACCACGGCTACTTCGAGCGCATGGTCTGGCCGGCGCTGGCGCACCGCTTCCCGGCGTTCGAGGCGACCCGATGCCAGCGCACCTGGGCCGGGCTGTACGAGCAATGCGACCTGGACGGCAACCCGATCATCGGCAACTGGCCGGAGCGCCATCCCAACGTCCACGTGGTCGCCGGGTTCTCCGGGCACGGCATGATGCACGCCCCGGCCGCCGGCCGCGCCATCGCCGAACTGATCGTGCACGGCAGGTTCGAGAGCATCGACCTCAGCCGCCTCGGCTATGGCCGGGTGCTGCGCGGCGAGCCCTACGCCGAGATCGGGATCCTGTAGCGAGGTCCAGAACGAAACAGGGCCCGAAGCGGTGCTTCGGACCCTGTTTTGGTGTTTTGGTGGAGCCAGACGGGATCGAACCGACGACCTCTACAATGCCATTGTAGCGCTCTCCCAGCTGAGCTATGGCCCCGGAAACTGGGTGCCCCGGACCCCCCGGAGCGCCCGCAGTAGGTAGCGGGTTCGCCCTGGGCGATCAAGGGGTTTGTGGGTCGGAGCGCGATGTCGCGCCCCTGCCGGATCAGCGCTGATCCTCGTCCGGCGCGAGCTCGTCCTCGTCGGCGTCGGTCGCCGGAATGTCGTCTTCCTCGTCGACATCCACGTCCACGTCCACGTCGACCGCCACCTCGTCCTCGTCGTCGGCATCGACGTCGACCGCGGGCAGCCGCTTGGCCGGATCGACGGCCTCTTCCTCGTCCTCCTCGTCGAGTTCCTCCTCTTCCTCCTCTTCCTCGTCGACGTCCTCGACCTCGGCGACGACCTCCTTGCGGGCCTTCGGCTTGGTGTCGTCGGCCGGCAGCGGCCTGGCGCGCCGACTCTTCAACACCGCCTCTGAATCGAACGTGGTACCGCAACTCGGGCACACGATCGGGGTGCGCAGGAAGTCGTAGTAGCGTGCTCCGCAAGATTGGCAGAGGCGCTTAATTCCCCATTCCGGCTTGACCACCGTCGCAGCTCCGCGTCTATCCGACGTTATCGCGCCCGCAGAATCACCCTGAGGGCGGCGTGGCGGCGCAATATCCACGTTCAGGAACCCATGTCAAAGCCTAACTTCCCAGGCCGGTCTTCGGATCCCCCCGAAAACGCCGCCGGGGCGGCCGTCGGCGGCGGCACGGGAACCGCCGGGGAGTGGCGCGAACGGGCCTCCCGGCACTTCGTGCTGGGCGACAATGCCGCCGCCGCGCGCGCCGCCCGGCGCGGCCTGCTGGTCGACCCGGGGCACGCGGCCCTCACGGCGCTCGAGGCGTTCGCGCGGCAGCGGCTGGCGGATCTGACGGCCGCCCTGCGAGGTGCCCGCCGGGCGGTGGCGTTGAACCCCGTCCACGCCGGAAGCTGGCGGCTGCGCGGGGCGGTCGCCTACGCCCTCGGCCGCAAGGCCGAGGCGATCCGGTCGGGCCGGCGGGCACTGCTGCTTGACCCCGGCGACCGCCCGGCCGCCAAGAACGTCTTCGTCGGCGAGCGCGAGCGCGGCGACTGGACGCGCGCGGTGCGGGTCGGGCGCTGGATCGGCGCGCTCGCGCCGGAATCCGACGCCGACGCGCTCAATCTCGGGGTTCTGCTGCTGTCGCTCGGGCGCTGGTCGGAGGGCTGGCCGAAGTATGACCGCCGGCTGCGTGTCGCCGGCGCCCGCCCGCGGCCGGACCGGCTGCCGCAACCGTACTGGGACGGCGCCTCGGATCCGGGACTCGGGCTGGCGGTCTGGTGCGACCAGAACGTCGGCGACGAGATGCAGTTCGCCCAGCTCCTGCCGGAGGTGGCGGCGCGCGTCGGCCGGGTGGTCCTGGAGTGCGATCCGCGGCTGGTGTCGCTGTTCGCCCGGTCGTTCCCGGGCGTCGAGGTGGTGGCGCGGTCGGATCCGCCGGATCCCCGCCTGACGGCGCCGGACGTGCGGGCCCAGATCCCGCAGGGCCACCTGGGCGGCGTCCTGAGGCCGGACGCCGGGTCGTTCGCACGCGGCCCGCGGTCGTGGCTGGCGGCCGATCCGGGGCGCGTCGACACCCTGCGCGCGCGCTACCGCGGGCTGGGCGGCGGCCGGCCGGTGATCGGCGTCTCCTGGCGCTCGATCAACGCCGCCTTCCAGGGCAAGAACCTGCCGCTGGCCCGGTGGGGGCCGGTGCTGCGGGCGGTCGACGCGCTGTTCCTGTCGGTCCAGTACGGCGATGTCGCCGCCGACGTCGCCGAGGCCGAGGCCGCGACCGGCGTCGCGGTCGTCCGCGACCCCGGCGTCGACGCCCTCGCCGACCTCGACGGGTTCGCCGCGCAGTTGGCCGCCACCGACTTGGTGATCTCGATCTCCAATTCGACGATCCACCAGGCCTGCGGTCTCGGCCGGCCGGTATGGGGGTTGTTGCACATCCGCCCGGACTGGCGCTGGGGCGTGGCCGGGGTGGACTGCCCCTGGTTTCCGTCGCTTCGGCTGTACCGGCAGTCGGATCGCGGCGACTGGGCGTCGGTCCTGGCGGCGGTGGCCGGCGACCTGCGCCGGCGGCTCGCCGAGGGTTCTGGAGCGTGCTAAGACGCCGCGGTTTCAGCGTACGCCGACCCTGAGGCCCAGGAGGTACCGATGCCGATCCCGCTGCTGTCCCGCCGCGCGCGCCCGCTCTCCGGCACGATCCGGGTGCCGGGCGACAAGTCGATCTCGCACCGCGCGTTGATCTTCGGCGGCCTCGCGGTCGGGGAGACCACGGTCGAGGGGCTGCTGGAGGGTGAGGACGTGCTGGCCACCGCCGAGGCGATGCGCGCCTTCGGCTGCTCGCTCGAGCGCGGCGGTGATGCCGTCTGGCGGGTCCACGGACGCGGCGTCTCCGGCCTCGACGAGCCGGCCGACGTGATCGATTGCGGCAACGCCGGCACCGGTGCCCGCCTGCTTATGGGCGTGGCGGCGCAGCAGCCGGTGACGACCTTCTTCACCGGCGACGCCTCGCTGCGCCGCCGGCCGATGGGTCGGGTGATGGCACCGCTATCGCGGATGGGCGTACGGTTCGCCACCCGCGAGGGCGGCCGGCTGCCGGGCGCGGTGATCGGCCCGGAACTGCTGCTGGCCATCGAGTACACGCTTCCGGTCGCCTCGGCCCAGGTCAAGTCGGCGGTGCTGATGGCCGGCCTCGCCGCCGCCGGCGAGACCACGGTGGTCGAGCCGAAGCCGACCCGCGACCACACCGAGACCATGCTGCGGCACTTCGGCGCCGAGGTCCGTGTCGAGGATGCCGACGGCGGCGGGCGCAGGGTCACCCTGGTCGGCCAGCCGGAGCTGACCGGACGGCGGGTGGTGGTTCCCGCCGACCCGTCGTCGGCGGCGTTCCCGGCGGTCGCGGCCCTGCTGGTCGAGGGCTCGGAGATCACCCTGCCGGGGGTCGGTACCAACCCGCTGCGCTTCGGGCTGTTCGAGACCCTGCGGGAGATGGGGGCGGACATCACGCTGGCGAACCCGCGCGTCGAGGCCGGCGAACCGGTCGCCGACCTGATCGTGCGCGCCGGGCCGCTGAAGGGCGTCGAGGTGCCGCCGGAGCGCGCGCCCTCGATGATCGACGAGTTCCCGATCCTGGCGGTGGCGGCGGCGATGGCTGAGGGCACGACGGTAATGCGCGGCCTCGAGGAACTCCGGGTCAAGGAGAGCGACCGGCTCGGCGCCATGGCGCGCGGCCTCGCCGCCGCCGGCGTCCGGGTCGAGGTGGTGGGCGACGACCTGATCGTCCACGGCGGCGGCGGCGTTGCCGGCGGCGTGACCATCGGCGTCGACCTCGACCACCGCATCGCCATGGCGTTCCTCGTCCTGGGGATGGTTTCGGACGCGCCGATGGCGATCGACGACGCGGCCGCCATCGCCACCTCGTTCCCGGGCTTCCCCGAGCTGATGAACACGGCCGGCGCCGCGATCGCCCCGGCGGCCGAGGCCGCGGCGTGATCATCGCCATCGACGGGCCGGCCGGGGCCGGCAAGGGCACGCTCGCCCGCGCGCTCGCCGACCGGCTCGGCCTTCGCCACCTGGACACCGGCGGGCTGTACCGCGCCACCGCGCTGCAGATCCTCAGAGCCGGCGGCGACCCGGCCGATCCCGAGATCGCCGAGCGGGCGGCGCGGTCGCTCGACGAGAGCCTCCTCGACGCGCCGGATCTCAGGCGCCCGGAAATCGGGACCGCGGCCTCGGTGGTGGCGGCAATCCCCGGGGTGCGGCAGGCGCTGCTGGACTTCCAGCGCGACTTCGCGCGGACCCCGCCGGGGGCGGTGGTGGACGGCCGCGACATCGGCACGGTGGTGCTGCCGGAAGCCCCGGTGAAGCTTTTTGTCACGGCCTCCGCGGCGGAGCGCGCCCGCCGTCGTCACGAGGAGTTGCTCGCGCGCGGCGAGACCAGTATATACGAGCGCGTCCGTGCCGAGATCGAGGCGCGTGACGCGCGTGACGCGGGACGGGCCGTGGCGCCGATGCGCCAGGCCGACGACGCGGTGGAGATCGACACGACCGATCTTGCCCCGGAGCAGGTTCTGGCACGCGCGCTCGCGGTGATCGACGCCAGGAAGTGACTGCCCGCCGACCGCGGCATGGTGCCCGGCCGGTAACCCAACCACCAACCCGGCGGCCGCGGATTCGGTCGACGCCCGGGACGGAGACCCCGGGCCGCCCGAGTCAGGATCGGGCCCACAGCTATCCCAGTTCGAGCCGCCGTTGCGACGGACGCGCCCCGAAAAGGCCCTCCGTGCGCTTTCAGGAGAGTTTATGGCTAAAGCCGCGTTATCCGAAGACTTCGAGGCTCTTCTCGAAGAGTCGTTCGGCCAGGTGACCTCGATCGAGGGCAGCGTGGTCAAGGGCGTCATCATCAGCATCGAGAACGACCACGCCCTGATCGACGTCGGGCTCAAGTCCGAGGGCCGGGTTGCGATCAAGGAGTTCGCCGCTCCCGGTCAGAAGACCGAGTTGAAGCCCGGCGACATCGTCGAGGTCTATGTCGAGCGCCTCGAGGACCGCAACGGCGAGGCTATGCTGAGCCGCGACAAGGCCCGCCGCGAGGAGGCCTGGGCGCAGCTCGAAGGCGCCTTCAACGGCAACGAACGCGTCACCGGCATCATCTTCAGCCGGGTCAAGGGCGGCTTCACCGTCGACCTGTCCGGCGCGGTCGCGTTCCTGCCCGGCTCGCAGGTGGACATCCGTCCGGTGCGCGACATCGGCCCGCTGCTGGGCACCCCGCAGCCCTTCCAGATCCTCAAGATGGACCGTCGCCGCGGCAACATCGTGGTGTCGCGCCGCGCCGTTCTCGAGGAGAGCCGCGCGGAGGCCCGTTCCGAGCTGGTCGCCTCGCTGAAGGAAGGCATGATCCTCTCGGGCGTGGTCAAGAACATCACCGACTACGGCGCGTTCGTGGACCTCGGCGGCGTCGATGGCCTGTTGCACGTCACCGACATCGCCTGGCGTCGCATCAACCACCCGACCGAGGCCCTGCAGATCGGCCAGACGGTGAAGGTGCAGGTCATCCGCTTCAACTCGGAGACCCAGCGCATCTCGCTCGGCATGAAGCAGCTCGAGGCCGACCCGTGGGAAGGCGTCGAGGTCAAGTACCCGGTCGGCACCAAGTTCACCGGCCGCGTGACCAACATTACCGACTACGGCGCCTTCGTGGAGCTGGAGCCGGGGATCGAGGGCCTTGTGCACGTCTCGGAGATGAGCTGGACCAAGAAGAACGTCCATCCGGGCAAGATCGTCTCCACCTCCCAGGAGGTCGAGGTGATGATCCTGGACGTCGATCCGAACAAGCGTCGGATCTCGCTCGGCCTCAAGCAGTGCCTGGGCAATCCGTGGAACGAGTTCCTGGAGAAGTTCCCGACCGGCACCGAGATCGAGGGCGAGGTCAAGAACATCACCGAGTTCGGCCTGTTCGTCGGCCTGCCCGGCGAGATCGACGGCATGGTGCACCTCTCCGACATCGACTGGGAGACCCCGGGCGAGGAGGCCATCCAGACCTTCAAGAAGGGCGACATGGTCCGCACCAAGGTGCTGGATGTCGACACCGAGAAGGAGCGCATCTCGCTCGGCATCAAGCAGCTGACCAGCGATCCGTTCACCTCGGGCACCGCCGGCCTCAAGAAGGGCGGCGTGGTGACCTGCACGGTCACGCAGATCACCGAGGGTGGCATTGAGGTCCAGCTGAGCGACGGCATGACCGGCTTCATCCGCAAGTCCGACCTGTCGCGCGACCGGTCGGAGCAGCGGCCGGAGCGGTTCGCGGTCGGTGAGAAGGTGGACGCCAAGGTCACCAACATCGACAGCAAGACCCGCAAGGTCGCGCTCTCCATCAAGGCCCGCGAGGTCGCCGAGGAGAAGCAGGCGATGGCCGAGTACGGCTCGTCCGACAGCGGCGCCAGCCTGGGTGACATCCTGGGTGCTGCGCTTCGCCAACGCGAAGAGCAGGGCCGCCAGAACGACTGATTTCCGTCGATCGCGGACATCGGAGGGCCGTCCACCGCGAGGTGGGCGGCCCTTTCCGTTAGGCATTTGCCGAGCCTCTGAAAAAACGGTTCTATTAGAGATACTTACGCTTGACGTGTCCAATTGCCGCTGGCAATCTTGGATGAGGGGGGCGGGATGGTGCGTCAGCGACAGAGCGCCGGCAGCTTCGCGACTGGGAATCGCGGAGGTTCGCGATCATGACGAAGTCTGAATTGATCGCGCGGCTGGCGGAAGCCAACCCACACCTGTTTCAGCGCGACGTCGAGAGGATCGTCTCGACGATCTTCGATGAGGTATCGAACGCCCTGGCGCGCGGCGACCGGGTGGAGTTGCGTGGCTTCGGCGCGTTCTCCGTCAAGAAGCGGGAGGCCAGGGTGGGCCGCAACCCGCGAACCGGCGAGGCGGTGAAGGTCGACTCCAAGTTCGTGCCGTTCTTCAAGACCGGCAAGCTGTTGCGCGACAAGCTTAACACCAACTGATCGTCCGCCCGCTGGCGGTCACCGGCCGGCGGCGTCGATCGCTTCGCGAACGACGCGCGCGGCCCAACTGGCGCGCGCCCGGGGCAGCGACGCGAACCCTACCAGCAAGCCGTTGCGGCGCGCGGCACCGCGGTAGAACCCGGACAGCGAGGCCGGCGACACCCCGCGCAACCGCGCCGCCTCGACCACGGCGACATCGCCTGGACCGCCTTCCAGATCGAGCGTCAGGTTGATGCCGGTTTCCGGCCGCTCGACCCGCGCCCGGCCGCCGAGCGCGCCTTCCAGGGCGTCGGCCAGCGCGTCGCGGCGGTCGCGGTACAGCGTCCGCATCCGCCGCAGATGCCCGGCCATGTGGCCGTCATCCAGGAACCGGGCCAGGATAACCTGGGCGTCCAGCGCCGGCTGCCGGTCGAAATGCCCGCGCAGCCGCACCAGCGGCCCGGCCAGCGGCGACGGCGCCACGATGAAGCCGATCCGCAGCGCCGGCGCCAGCGCCTTCGACACGGTGCCGACGTAGAGAACCTTGCCGGCACCGTCGAGCGCCTTCAGCGGCGGCACCGGCCGGCCGCTGTAGCGGAACTCGCCGTCATAGTCGTCCTCCAGGATCCACGGCCCGCCGTCGTCCGCCGCCGCGGCGCCGGCCCAGTCGACCAGCGCCCGCCGGCGGGCCAGCGACAGCGTGACCCCGAGCGGGAACTGGTGGGTCGGGGTGACGGTCACCAGCCGGGCGTCCGGCGCCAGCCGGCGGGCTGCCGCCACGTCCAGCCCCTCGCCGTCGACCGTCACCGGCACCAGCCGGGCGCCGGTCGCCGCCATCGGGCCGCGCAGCCCCGGATAGCAGGGCTCCTCCAGCACGGCGGCGTCGCCGGGATCCAGCAGGGCGCGCGACACCAGGTCGATGGCCTGCTGGGCACCGGAGGTGACGATCACGGAATCGGGATCGAGCGACAGGCCTCGGAACGCCCCGAGATAGCGGGCCAGCGCCTGGCGCAGCAGCGGGTGGCCGGCCGGGTCGCCGTAGCCGAAATCGGTGGCCGGGGTCTCGCGCCAGAACCGGCCGGCCAGCCGCGCCCACACCCGGCCGGGAAACGCGTCGAGGCCGGGCCGGCCGGGCTGCAGCGGCTCCGGTATGGCACCGGCGCCGGCGCCGGCCAGGCCGACCCGCTCGGCGAGCATGATCCGGGCGGCTGCTGCCAGCCGCACCGGCGGCGCCGCCACCGGCGCCGACCGAGCGCTGTCCGCCAGGCTCGGGGTCAGGTCGGGCAGGTCGCGGGCGACCCGGGTGCCGCCGCCGCGCCGGCCCTCGACATAGCCCTCGGCCGCCAGCCGCTCATAGGCGAGGCTGACGGTGTTGCGGGCGACGGTCATCTGCTCGGCCAGGCTGCGGGTCGAGGGCAGCCGGGCGCCGGGGCCGAGACGGCCGTCGGCGATCGCCCGCCGGAAGAACGCGGCGATCTGCTCCTGCATCGGCGTGGACTCGGCGCGATCGACCTGGAACACGCTCCAGACCGGCAAGGCATCCGCCATTCTTGGCCCCATGTGAGAATCGACTTTGGCGCTTATGATACGACCAAGCAGGGCGTAAGCGAACCCGTCTCTCGCCGCCGCCGACCCACGGAGCCGACCATGTATGTTCCCCCACACTTCCGTTGCGACGACCGCGCCGTCACGCTCGAGCTGATGCGCAGCCACCCGTTCGCGGTGCTGGTGGCGGCCACCGGGCCGGGCGAGGTCGAGCTCAGCCACCTGCCGATCCTGGTGGCCGACGACGGCGAGTCCCTCGTCCTGCGCGGCCACGTCGCCAAGGCCAACCCGATGGCGCGGCTGATCGAGGGGTCGTGCGCCGCGGCGCCGGTGCGGGCGACGGTGGTGTTCTCGGGCCCGCAGGCCTACGTGTCGCCGGACTGGTACGAGACCGAGAACCAGGTCCCGACCTGGAATTATCTGGCGGTGCACGCCGGCGGCATCCTGACGCCGGTGCCCGATGGCCCGGCGGTGGACGCGTTGCTGGCCGACCTGTCCGCCGCGCACGAGGCCGAACTAGCCCCGAAGCGGCCGTGGACGATGGCCAAGATGGTGCCGGGCACGGTCGAGCGGATGCGCAAAGGCATCACCGCGTTCACGCTCACCGTCGACCGCCTGGAGACCAAGGCCAAGGTGTCGCAGAACAAGCGCGCGCCGGATCTCGGCGGGGTGGTGGCGGCGCTCGACGCGCTCGGCCGGCCGGATGCCACGGCGACGGCGGCGTGGATGCGGCGGCTGGCGCCATAACCGACCAGCCCGCAGGGGACCGCCATGGACCTGCTGATCAACCGCTCGCTTTGTCGATTGTCCGGCCGGCGGGTTCCGGCCCACCCGCAGCCTCGGGCGATCGGGACGCGGCGCCGCATTGGCAAATCCCCCGGGCCTACCCATGTCCCGAGAGGAGATCGATCCGGCCCGGCTTTGTCCAGGCGGCGGCTGGCCGATATGCTGCGCGGCACCAATCCGAGGAGGCAAGATCATGGCGCGACGCAACTGGGCGGTTCGACTGGCGTCGTTCGTGGTGGTGTTCCCGATCACCCTGATGGTGATCCTGTTCGCGGTCTCCAACCTGCACGCGGTGCCGATCCAGCTCTGGCCGATCCCGGGCCAGCTCGAGATCTCGCTGTCGCTGGTGGTGCTGCCGGCGCTCGGGCTCGGGCTGCTGATCGGCGAAGTGATTGCGTGGGCCGGCGAACTCGGGCACAAGCGCCGCGCCGATCGGGCGGAGAAGCGGGCCGAGGATCTGGAGCGCGAGATCGCCGTGATGCGGATCCGCGAGGAGGAAATCCGGGCCAGCGCCATGTCGGCGGAGCGCCGCCCGGCCCTGATCGACCGGCGTTCCGGAAAGGCCGCATGAACCTCACCCCGATCGCCCCGAAGGACCGCATCCTCGCCGCCATAGACACCCCCGACCGCGGCGTCGCCATCGGCCTCGCCGAGCGGCTCGGCGACAGCGTCGGCGGCATCAAGCTGGGGCTGGAGTTCTTCAACGCGCACGGACCGGATGGTGTCGTTGCGGTGGCCGGGTCTTCCCCGCTGTTCCTAGACCTCAAGTACCACGACATCCCGAACACGGTGGCGGGTGCGGTGCGTTCGGCCGTCGCCGCCTGCCGGCCGCGGATCCTCAACATCCACGCCTCCGGGGGCACCGCGATGATGCGCGCCGCCGTGGCCGCCAACCGCGATACCGCCGCGGCGGTCGGCATCGACCGGCCGACGCTGATCGCCGTCACCGTGCTGACCAGCCTCGACGACCGCGACCTGGCGGCAGTCGGCCAACACGGTCCGGCCGCCGGGCAAGCGCTGCGGCTGGCGCGGCTGGCCCAGGACGCCGGTTGCGACGGGGTGGTGTGCTCGCCGCTCGAGATCTCGGCGATCCGCGCCGCCTGCGGTCCAGGGTTCCTTCTGGTGGTGCCGGGCATCCGGCCGGCCGGCAGCGCCGAGGACGACCAGAAGCGTGTCATGACACCTGGCGAGGCGGTGGCCGCCGGCGCCGACTACGTCGTCATCGGCCGCCCGATCACCCGCGCCGACGACCCGGCCTCCGCCGCTCGCGCCATCGCCCTCGACATCGCCGCCGAGACCGTCTCTTGACCGGGGTCCTGGTCAAGATCTGCGGCGTCAGCGATGCCGCCGCCGCCCGCGCCGCCGGCGAGGCCGGGGCCGACATGGTCGGCTTCGTGTTCTACCCGCCGAGCCCGCGCGCGGTGACGCCGGCGCGCGCCGCCGAGCTGGCGCGCGACCTGCCGGCCGGCGTGCTGCGGGTGGCGCTCCTGGTCGACGCCGACGACGCCCTGGTTGACGCCGTGGCGGCGACCGGCGCGGTCGACATGCTGCAGCTGCACGGCCGCGAGACGCCGGAGCGGGTCGCCGCGATCAGGGCGCGCACCGGCCTGCCGGTCATGAAGGCGCTGGCGGTCGCCGGCGCGGCCGACGTCGAGGCCGCCGCGGCTTACGACGGCGTCGCCGACCGCATCCTGTTCGACGCCAAGCCGCCGAACGGCATGGCCGGTGCGCTGCCCGGCGGCAACGGCCTGTCCTTCGACTGGCGGCTGCTGGAGGGGCTGAGGCTCGACACGCCGTGGATGCTGTCGGGCGGGCTCGACGCCGGCAACGTCGCCGTCGCGATCCGCCTGACCGGCGCGCGCGCGGTCGACGCCTCCTCGGGCGTGGAGGACCGGCCGGGGACGAAGAACCCCGACAAGATCAGGGCGTTCGTCGCGGCGGCGAAGGCAACGGCATTCGATTGTCAGAAGCGACCGGGAATGTCGGCGGCGTCGTAGAACACGGCGGCGATCGTCAGTTCAGGATCCCGACGATAGCCGATCCAGTATCGGTGGACCTTAACCCAGGCCTAGCGGCGGCGCTCAAGCTGCGGATAGGGCCGCGGCGCGTCGACACCGGCACCCGGATCGCGCTCGATGAGTTCGGATGCCTCGCGCACTGCGACGAGCAGCTTGTCCACCGCTTCCGCCCGCCCTTTGCCAAGCTAGTGTTGCTGAAGCCCTCGAATGTCCCGCTTGGCTCGGAGCGAAATCGGAATCACATGCCCAACCCGCGCCGCGGCTCAGGAGAATGATCAAGCCGCCACTGGTCCAGCTCCGCCTGGAGTTCGGCCAGCACGTCCTCGAGGGGCAGCAACTCGCCGGCGTCGATCTGGGCATCGCTCTCATCGAGAGCGGCCAGCATCTCCCCGATCGTCGGCGTCGTCGGATCGTCCATGGTCAAGAGTATAGGCAGTCGGGGCGCAGCTTTCCAGCGCGGCTACCATCCACGGCCACCGCCGGCCTTGCGCCCTCCGCCGCCGGGCCTTAAGACCGGGACGGGATTCCGAACGCGTCAGAATGAGGTCTAAGATGGCCGCCACGGCCCAACCCAACAGCCTGCGCGCCGGGCCGGACAGCGACGGGCATTTCGGCATCTTCGGCGGGCGCTACGTCGCCGAGACCCTGATGCCGCTGATCCTCAGCGTCGAGCAGGCGTACGAGGCGGCCAAGGCCGACCCCGAGTTCCAGCGCCTGATCGCCTACTACCACACCCACTACATCGGCCGGCCGAGCCCGCTGTACTTCGCCGAGCGGCTGACCGCCCATTACGGCGGCGCCAAGCTGTACTTCAAGCGCGACGAGCTGAATCACACCGGCGCGCACAAGATCAACAACGTCATGGGCCAGGCCCTGCTGGCCCGGCGCATGGGCAGGACCCGGATCATCGCCGAGACCGGCGCCGGCCAGCATGGGGTGGCAACCGCCACCGCCTGCGCGCTGTTCGGTATGGAATGCGAGGTCTTCATGGGCGCCGAGGACGTCGAGCGCCAGAAGCCGAACGTCGATCGCATGCGGCTGCTGGGCGCCACGGTGCATCCGGTGACCTCTGGCTCGGGCACCCTCAAGGACGCCATGAACGAGGCGCTGCGCTATTGGGTGTCGAAGGCCGAGACGCATTTCTACATCATTGGCACGGTGGCCGGGCCGCACCCGTACCCGGCGATGGTGCGCGACTTCCAATCGATCATCGGCCACGAGGTCAGGCAGCAGATGATGGCGGCCGAGGGCCGCTTGCCGGACACGCTGGTCGCCTGCATCGGCGGCGGTTCCAACGCCATGGGGCTGTTCCACCCGTTCCTGGACGACACCCAGGTCGAGCTGATCGGCGTCGAGGCCGCCGGGCTCGGCCTCGACAGCGGCAAGCACGCGGCGTCGCTGAACGGCGGCCGGCCTGGCGTGCTGCACGGCAACCGCACCTACCTGCTGCAGGACGACGACGGCCAGATCACCGAGGCGCACTCCATCTCCGCCGGGCTGGACTACCCAGGGATCGGGCCCGAGCATTCGTGGCTGCACGACCTCGGTCGGGTGAAGTATGTCGGCGCCACCGACGAGGAGGCGCTGAGGGCGTTCGCGCTGTGCACCCGCCAGGAGGGGATCATTCCGGCGCTCGAGCCGTCGCACGCACTGGCTCACGTCGGCACCTTCATCGGCGACCGCCCGAAGGACCAGATCGTGGTGATGAACCTCTGCGGACGGGGCGACAAGGACATGGGGGCGGTGATGCCGAAGCTCGAAGCCCTGGGGCTGCTGTCGTGAGCGCGCCGATGCCGAAGGCGGGAGTGTCGCGGATCGACGCGCGTTTCCAGGCGCTCCGGGCCGAGGGCCGGGCGGCGCTCGGCATCTTCGTCAGCGCCGGCGATCCGGATGTCGACACCGGGTTGGCGATCCTGAAGGGGTTGCCGGCCGCCGGCGCCGACATGATCGAGTTCGGCATGCCGTTCACCGACCCGATGGCGGACGGCCCGGCGATCCAGGAGTCGAGCCAGCGGGCGCTCAAGGCCGGCATGACGCTGGCCGGGGTGCTTGAGATGGTGCGGGCGTTCCGATCCGGCGACCAGCACACGCCGATGATCCTGATGGGATACTACAACCCGATCTACAGCTACGGCGTCGACCGGTTCGTCGACGACGCGCTGTCGTCGGGCGTCGACGGCCTGATCGTCGTCGACCTGCCGCCCGAGGAGGACCGCGAGCTGTGCCTGCCGGCGCTGTCGAAGGGCCTCGGTTTCATCCGGCTCGCGACCCCGACCACCGATGACGTCCGCCTGCCGACCGTCCTCAAGAACACCGCCGGATTCGTCTACTACGTCTCGATCACCGGCATCACCGGCACCGCCGAGGTCCCGACCGACATGGTGACCCACGCGGTCGACCGGCTGAAGCGGCACACCGACCTGCCTGTGTGCGTCGGCTTCGGCATCACCACGCCGGACCAGGCCGCCGGGATCGCGCGCGCGGCCGACGGGGCGATCGTCGGGACGGCGGTCGTCAAGACCATCAAGGCATCGCTGGATTCCCACGGCCGGGCGACCGACGCGACCGTGTCCAACACCCTCGGCTTCGTGCGCGCGCTGGCCGACGGCGTGCGGACCGCCCGACGCTGATTCGAGGGCATCCCGAAGGAGGCCGACGATGAACTGGATCACCAACACGGTCCTGCCGAAGATCCAGGCGCTGGTGCGCCGCGAGGTGCCGGACAACCTGTGGCACAAATGCGTCGCCTGCGGGCAGATGATCTTCCACCGCGACCTTGAGCAGAACCTTCACGTCTGCCCGGAATGCGGCCATCACCTCAGGATCGGGCCGGTCGACCGGCTGAAGATCCTGTTCGACGATTCCCGGTTCGACACCATCGAGCTGCCACGCCCGGCGGCCGACCCGCTGAAGTTCCGCGACAGCAAGCGCTATTCCGAACGCCTGCGCGAGGCTCAGTCGAAATCCGGACGCGGCGACGCCTTGGTGGTCGCGCATGGTACCGTCGGCGGCGTTCCGGCGGTGGCGGCGGTGTTCGATTTCGGCTTCATGGGTGGCTCTATGGGCACCGGCGTCGGCGACGCCCTGGTGCGGGCGGCCAAGCTGGCCGAAGCCCAGAACGCCGCCCTGGTGGTGTTCCCGTCCTCTGGCGGCGCCCGCATGCAGGAGGGCATCCTGTCGTTGATGCAGATGCCACGCACCGTCGCCGCGGTCGACCGCATGAAGGAGAAGGGCCTGCCGTTCGTGGTGGTGTTGACCGACCCGACCACCGGCGGCGTGACCGCGTCCTTTGCCATGCTGGGCGACGTCCACCTTGCCGAGCCAGGCGCCATCATCGGCTTCGCCGGCCAGCGGGTGATCCAGGAGACCATCCGGGAACAGCTGCCGGAGGGCTTCCAGAAGGCCGAGTACCTGCTGGAACACGGCATGGTCGACGCGGTCGTGCCACGCAAGGAACTGAGGGCGACCCTGGGCCGGATCCTCGGGCTGCTGATGCGGCCCGGGCCGACGGCGCAGATCGTCGCCCTGCCGCAGCCCGACGTCGAGATCCCGGTCCGCGCCAACGGCGGTAGGGATAACGGGGCCAAGGACGGCAGCGCCAAGGACGACGGCGGGAAAGCCACGTCCGGCGTCGCCGACGCGCCGACACCGCCGGGCGGGTCCCGCTAGGCTGCTTTCCCATCGGCCGGTCGGTCCCGGCCACGACTGGAGGATCCCGCGATCGTTGCCCCGCTTCCCGTGGCCCCCGAGACCATCCTGGAGCGACTGCTGCGACTGCACCCCAAGTCGATCGACCTGTCGCTCGGCCGGATGCAGCGCCTGCTGGCCGCGCTCGGCCATCCGGAACGGTCGCTGCCGCCGGTGATCCACGTCGCCGGCACCAACGGCAAGGGCTCGACCGTCGCCTACACCCGAGCCATCCTGGAGTCCGCCGGCCATCGGGTCCACGCCTACACATCGCCGCATCTGGTGCGTTTCAACGAACGCATCGTGCTGGCCGGCCGGGACATCGACGATCCCGCCTTCGCCGCCATCCTGGAGGAGTGCGAGGCGGTCAACGCCGACGCCCCGATCACCCTGTTCGAGATCACCACGGCGGCCGCACTGCTGGCCTTCGCGCGGGTCCCGGCCGACGCGCTGGTGCTGGAGGTCGGGCTCGGCGGGCGGCTCGACGCCACCAACGTGGTCGACGAGCCGGTCATCACCGCCATCACCCCGGTGTCGATGGACCACCTCCAGTATCTCGGCGATACGCTGGAGCGGATCGCGTTCGAGAAGGCCGGAATCCTGAAACCGGCCGTGCCAGCGGTGATCGGCCCGCAGGACACGCGCGGGCTTGCGGTCATCGAGGCAAGGGCCGCCGACCTCGGCGCCCCGCTGCACCGCTGGGGCCGCGAGTTCAACGCCCGGCTGGAGGGCGAGCGGCTGGTGTTCGAGATGGCCGGGGTGCGCGAGATTCTGCCGCGCCCGGCGCTCGCCGGCGCCCATCAGATCGGCAACGCGGCGATCGCCCTGGCCGCGGCGCGGCTGGTGGCGGGCCGGCTCGCCAACGGCGCCACCGACCGGGCGCATGGGCTGGAGCGGGCGCGCTGGCCGGCCCGCCTGCAGCGCCTGACCCGCGGGCCGCTGCTCGGGCGGCTGCGCCCGGACTGGTCGCTGTGGCTGGACGGCGGCCACAACGAGGACGCCGGACGGGTAATCGCCGACCACGTCACCGGCTGGCGCCGGTCGGCGCCGGAGGCGCCAGTGCACCTGGTGCTCGGCATGCTGAACAGCAAGGACCCGCGCGGCTATCTGCGGCACTTCAAGGGGTTGGTGGCGAGCCTCGGCACCGTCGCCATCCCGGGCGAGCCGGCCTCGCTGTCGGCCGAGGAGGCAGCGCAGGCGGCGCGCGACACGGGGATCCCGGCGACCGTCGCGGCCAGCGTCGCCGAGGCGGTGACCCGAGCCGCCGCCGATCCGCGCTCGGCCGGCCGCGTGCTGGTCGCCGGCTCGCTCTACCTCGCCGGCAAGGTGCTCGCCGACCACGGCTGAGCGGAAGGAGATCCGATGCGCCGCCGACCCCTCGCCGCCGGGTTTCTCGCGACCTTGGCCGTTCTCGCCGCCGCGTCGCCGGCGGCCGCCGACTGCGCGGGCCAGGCCTGGACCGAGAGCACGCTTTACATGGGTCGCGGTCTTGGCGACGGCCGGATGGCCGGCGACGCCGAGGTGCAGGCGTTCGTCGACGAGACCATCGTGCCGCTGTTCCCGGACGGATTCACGGTGTTCGACGCGCGCGGCCACTGGCGCGACCGCGCGTCCGGGCTGGCCACCGACGAGACCACGGTGGTGTTCGTGGTCGTCCACCCGCCCGGACCGGAGGCCGAGGGCAGCCTGCGCCGGATCGTCGAGGCCTACATCGAGCGGTTCCGCCAGTCGACAGTCCTCGCCAGCAGCCATCCGGTCTGCGTCAGCTTCATCGACAGGAAGTAGAACCGACGCGTCACCGATCGCCGGCGGCGTGGGCCGCGCTCCGGCTCGGCGCTCCGGCTCGGCGCTCCGGCTCGGCGCTCCGGCTCGGCGCTCCGGCGTCGTTTCGGCTCGCCATCGCCGGCGGGCCGGGGCAGGCTGCCGCGGGCCCGGATCCGTGGCCCGGTTCAACCCGTCGAGGAAGGAAGCGATCCATGATCCATGAGCTGCGGGTCTATCACTGCGTCCCGGGCCGCCTGCCGGCGCTGCTGAAGCGGTTCGAGACCATCACCTTGAAGATCTGGGAGAAGCACGGCATCCGCCAGGCCGGGTTCTGGACCGTGCTGATCGGCGAATCCAACCAGGACCTCTATTACCTGCTGGAGTGGGAGTCGCTGGCCGAGCGCGAGACCAAGTGGAACGCCTTCGCCAGCGACCCGGAGTGGCTGGCCAAGCGTGCCGAGACCGAGAAGGACGGCGCGATCGTCGCCTCGGTCGCCAACCAGTTCCTGCAGCCGACCGCGTTCTCCTCGGTCAAGTAGCGCCGAACAGCGCCGCCGAGGTCGCCGCCAGGGCGGCATCGGCGGCGTGCGGCAGGTTCACGGCCACCAGGCCCGAGCCGCGCATCCGCAGCGCGCTGCCGGCGAACCGCACCTCCTCGTGCCACAGGCTCGCGAGGCCGGCGGCCGCAAGCGGGCCCAGCAGATCGGCGTGCAGGCCGGCGTCGAGGACCGGGTACCACAGCAGGATCACGCCTTCCGGCCATTTCCGGTGGGTGTCGACGACCAGGCGGGCGACGGCTTCGTACTCGGCCTTGACCTCGTAGCTCGGGTCGATCAGCGCCAGGCCGCGGCGCGGCGTCGGCGGCACCAGCGCCGGCAACCCCTCGTGGCCGTCGCGGCGGTGGACATGCTCATGGACGCCGGCGAACAGCCGGCGCAGCACGGCGTGCTCCTGGGGATGCAGTTCCAGCAGATGCAAATGGTCGCCTTGCCGCAACAGGGTGCGCGCGATCATCGGCGAACCGGGGTACCAGGTCGGCCCGTGCGCGGCGCGCACCGCGGCGACCGCCGCCAGCCACGGGTGATCGTCGGGCAGCGCGCCGCGGGCCAGCAGCGCGTCGACGCCCTCGTGGGCCTCGCCGGTCTTCAGCGCCTCGGGCGCCGCCAGATCGTACAGCCCGCGCCCGGCGTGGCTCTCGATATACGACAGCGGCCGCGGCTTGGCGGTCAGGGCAGCGAGCAGCACCGACAGGGCCGCGTGCTTGTGCACGTCGGCGAGGTTACCGGCGTGATAGCCGTGCTGATACGACAGCATGCCCCCGCCGGTTCCGGCGCGTCACTCCGACCGCGGCCGGCGCGGACGCTCCGAGCGCGGACCGGCCGCCTTGCGTCCGGCGGCACCGGCTTTCCAGGGCTTCTTGTTGGCGGCGGGTGCGCGCGGGCGGTTGTCGGCGTCGGCAGGGGCCGGCGGACCGACCAGCCGGGTGATCGTCACCCCGTCCTCGCCGGTCCCGGCCTCGGCGACCGCGGCGGCGAAGCGCTCGGCGGCGCCGGCGGTGATCTCAACCTGGCTCTCGTTCGGCAGGATGCGGATTGCGCCGACCTCGTTCTTGGTGATGTGGCCGGCCCGGCAGACCAGCGGCAGCAACCAGCGCGCCTCGGCCTGGTGCTTGCGGCCGGCCGACACCCGGAACCACACGCTGCCGGCGAACTCCTCGCGGGTCTTGCGGGGCTCCTCGCGGGCCGGGGCGACGTCCAGCAGTTCCTCGGGCGCGGGGCGGCTGGCTTGGTGCAGGCGCAGGTAGGCGGCGGCGATCCGCTCGGCCGGGTGCGCCGCCAGCAGCTCCTGGGCGAACGCCTGCTCCTCCGGCGCCAGCTCGGCGGTCAGCGCCGGGTCGCCCAGCATCCGTTCGCGGTCGCGGCCGGCGATGTCGGTGGCGCTCGGCGTCGGCATCCAGGCGGCCCGCAGGTTGGCGTCCTTCAGCAGCCGCTGCACGTGGTGCCGGCGGGTGTGCGGCACCACCAGCACGCTCACGCCCTTGCGGCCGGCCCGGCCGGTCCGGCCGCTGCGGTGCAGCAGCGTGTCGGGGTTGTTCGGGATATCGGCGTGCACCACCAGGTCGAGGGTCGGCAGGTCGATGCCGCGGGCGGCCACGTCGGTCGCCACGCACACCCGGGCGCGGCCGTCGCGGATCGCCTGCAAAGCGTGGGTGCGCTCGTTCTGGCTGAGCTCGCCGGACAGCGCCACCACCGAGAAGCCGCGGTTGGCGAGTCGGCTGCTGAGGTGCTGGACGGCGATCCGGGTGCCGCAGAACACCATGGCGCTGCGGGCGTCGTGGAACAGCAGGGTGTTGACGATGGCGTTGTCGCGGTCGTTCGGTGCCACCAGGTGGGCGCGATACTCGATGTCATGGTGCGGCGTGCGTTCGCCGGCGGTGGCCAGCCGGACGGCATTGCGCTGGTAGCGCCGGGCCATCTGGGCGATCGGCGCCGAGACCGTGGCCGAGAACATCAGCGTGCGACGCTCTGCCGGGGCGGCGTCGAGGATGTACTCCAGATCCTCGCGGAACCCGAGGTCGAGCATCTCGTCGGCCTCGTCCAGCACCACCGCGCGGATCCGCGACAGGTCCAGCGAGCCGCGCTCGATGTGGTCGCGCAGGCGGCCGGGGGTTCCGACCACCAGGTGCGCGCCGGCCGACAGCGCGTCGCGCTCGCGGCGCATGTCCATGCCGCCGACGCAGGACGCGGTGCGGGCGCCGGTCGCGGCGTACAGCCAGTCGAGCTCGCGCCGAACCTGCAGCGCCAGCTCGCGGGTCGGCGCCACCACCAGCGCCAGCGGCTCGGCGCCGCGCTCAGCGAACCGGTCGGCGCAATCCAGCAGGGTCGGCGCGATCGCCAGACCGAACGCCACGGTCTTGCCGGATCCGGTCTGTGCCGACACCAGCAGGTCGGCCGCCGCCACCTCGGGCGCCAGCACCGCCGCCTGCACTGGCGTCGGGACGTCGTAGCCCTGTGCGGCGAGGGCACCCGCGAGGGCGGGATGGGCGTTCTCGAAGGCGGTCATGGCACGGCCTCGGTTCGCGGTGAGTAGTTTGGCGGGCCTTATGACATAGGCGCGGCCGGAGGAAACGGTGAATGTGGCGGCGAAAGGTCGTTCGTCGCTATGGAAGGCCACTGGAAAGCCCGAGACGTGTCGCCACGGCGCTCAATTCGCGGTCTCGGGTCCACAGGGCCGCGCCCGGGGTCAGCCGCACCGCGGCGAGGAGATGCGCGCCCACGTAACCGATCCCGGCGCCGAACAACGCCTGGCGTTCGATGAAAAGCATGACCTCCGTCTCCGTGGCGACCTCGCATTGCGGCAGGTCGCCGAGGGCCGTCAGGACCGCGTCGCGTTGCCTGAGGCGGCCAAGCGCGATCTCGCCGGTGACGAACGGATGCGCCAGCACGCCTGCGCGTTCCAGCAGCCGGGCAAGGGCGCTGTCCGCCGCCCGCAGATGGTCGATCCAGACCGAGGTATCGACCAGAATCACCCCGGGTCCGACCGCCGCCGTGACGCCGTGTTCAACTCCGGCTCCGAGCCGCCCAATCGGGCGAGGCGGCGCGCGCTCTGGCGCTCGATCAGCGCCTTCAGGGCCTCCCGGACCAGCGCCGACTTTTCGCTCAGCCCCGTGAGCGCCTGCGCCTTGGCCACCAGCTCGTCGTCGAGCGCCAGGGTCGTGCGCATGTCAGTTCTCCTGTTGGCATCAAATGTATCATCGAATGATGCGAAATTCAATGCCGGGCCGGAACGGCCGTCGATCCGGGCCCACGAGCGGTGGGGTGACTCCCGGATGCGTGCCGCCTGCGGCACCCGCTCCGGGATGACGGAAGGGAGTTGAAGAGCCGAACGATACCTGGTGGCGGGAGGGCCGCCGCGCCCGGCCTTCTCCTCCTCGTCGTCATGTATGGACGGCCCCCGTTGGGCAAGTGCGAAAATGCAGCGTCGACGTTTGGTCTGGAGCGGTCATGTATTCGGCCTGTTTGTGCGGTCTCTACATGACCGCTGGCCCGCAAGGGTTTCGCG
>Ga0208414_1000140_pt1 | contig 80012 bp, 76 predicted proteins | sample AntAceMetag02UKE_FD_184770 | JGI IMG/M metagenome (GOLD analysis project Ga0208414, IMG submission 184770) | Saline lake microbial communities from Ace Lake, Antarctica - Antarctic Ace Lake Metagenome 02UKE (SPAdes) (version 2) | ecosystem: Environmental > Aquatic > Non-marine Saline and... | reverse complement strand
CCTAGGGCTTTCACCCTTCTACACTCACTTCTATGACACATTCTTCATGGGCTCTCGTCACGGGTGCTAGCAGCGGTATTGGTGCAGAGTTTGCCCTTCAGCTTGCGTCGCAGGGGCACAACGTTGTGCTGGTGGGTCGGGACGCAGAGCGTCTTGAGGCAACCGCCTCGGTGGTGAGGGCCCGTGGCGCAGAAGCAGAAATATTGGTGTCTGACTTACATCGAAAACCCGATGTGGCTCGGGTGGCCCACCGTCTCACATCCTCCTCTCGACCCATTCGGGTGCTGGTCAATAACGCGGGGTACGGAATCCACGGAACTTTGGCCACCAGTGACCTCCAAGAAGAACGGGATCACCTGGCCATCCACATCAGTGCCCCCATGGAGCTCATGAAAGCCGCACTTCCCGGGATGATTGAACGTGGCGTAGGTCGGATTGTGATGGTCTCCAGCGTTGCCGGATTTTTGTCTCGTGGAACCTACTCGGCCCATAAAGCGTGGGGGCTCAGTATCGCAAAGTCGTTGAACGCGACACACCGAGCCGACGGGGTCCACGTGAGCGCTGTCGCACCGGGATTTACGAGGACAGAGTTTCACCAAAGGATGAAAATGACGGTCGATGGGTTCCCACCGATCATGTGGTTGACCGCCGAACGAGTGGTGTCCGATGCGTTACGAGCGGTGGAATCGGGGCGGGCACTCGCTATCCCCAGTTTTCGCTACCGGGTATTAGTTGCCGTGTCCAAAATTCTGCCGGCCCGCACCCACCAGTGGGGAACTTAGGCCAGAACTAAGTCCGTGTCATCGCGTAACGAAGCTTTCCACGCCACGAGTTTCTGCACTGTGGGGCTTGTGTCCTCCCGGAGGCGCTCCATGGCGTCCTCTGGGACGGAGTGATTGATGGCCACAAAAGCTCGGACCGTTTCGGAGGAGTCACGCGAGAGAGTGCGCAAGACGTCACAGGGCGCCTGGGCATTTCGCGCGAGACACGTGCGCACACCCTCATTAGGGTCCATCGCCAGGCGTTCGTATACCTCAAGGGGTGCGTGATAGGAGAGTGCTGCACTTTCACGAATCTTGGGGTTCGCATCGAGGGACATTGTCTTTATTCGAGCTATTTTGCTCGCCGTTATGGCGGGGGAGAGGAAGGACGCCACCGGGTCATCGCCGGTTCCCTTTGCGACAGCTTGCGCCATCTGCTCTCTCTGGGCGGTGGTGTTAAAGCGTATGCAAGACATAGTTCGACGATAGACCTGTTGGCGCCATATCTGAGGATTGCGCGCGGAGAATCGCTGTGAAAGTAGGGAAAAATTTCTCAGGCTCGTACACTGAAGAAATGGCCCCACCCCCGGAAGTGAGCTCACGGGTGTTCACCCTTGCCAACGTCATCAGTGTCGTGAGATTGATGTCAATTCCGTTGTTCTTGTACTGGGTTACCCAAGACCGGCTCCTCGCCGCTTTTGTTCTCCTGGTTGTTGCTGTGCTCACCGATTTTGTTGACGGAATGATTGCGCGCGCCATGAACGAGATCACGAAGCTTGGCCAATTTCTTGATCCTTTCGCCGATCGACTGTTTATTGCCGCCATTGTGGTGGCGCTTGCCATTCAGGATGTTGTCCCGTGGTGGTTTGTTGTGGCCGTCATGTTGCGCGATGCGCTTCTTGGTGTCGGAGGTCTGGTGATGTCTCGATACGGCGCTGGAACCCTCCCAGTGAAGTGGTGGGGCAAGGTTGCCACTTTTGGGATGCTCGTGGTTTTGCCTCTCTTTTTCTTGGGTGCTGTGTTTGAGCCGGTGGGGCTCTACACAAATTCCCTGGCCTGGATTCTTGCTATTGCTGTGGTCGTGCTGTATTGGGTTGTGGGCTTTTCTTATCTTGCCGATGCCCTGGCGATTACCCGAAGTTCCGTGCGCGAGGAGGCAAGAAGGTCAGGTAGTCTAAAGTCGTCTTCGAAGGAGTCTGATGAGCGAAACACCAACCGGGTCTGACCCGTCGGGAACCCCCGACCAAACGGTCAAGTTTGGCCCTGATTTTCAGCAGAAGCTGCAAGGTCTCGAATCTGGTGTTTCCCTTGAAGAACAGGAAATCATCGCTGCGCTCCCGCAGGGGTCAGCACTTCTCATTGTCCGTAAAGGTCCCAACGCCGGAGCTCGATTCTTGCTTGATCAGGATTCCACCGTGGCCGGTCGGCACCCGGAGGCAGACATTTTTCTTGACGACGTGACGGTGTCGCGTCGCCACGCAGAGTTCGTGCGTCATCACACCTCCTTTGAGGTAAAAGACATGGGCTCGCTCAATGGCACATATTTTGATGGCGTGTTGGTGGATCAGGCCCTGCTTCATGATGGGGCCGAAGTTCAGGTGGGGAAGTTCCGGATGACTTTTTATGCCTCCAGAGTTGAGAGTGCATCCACGGAGTCACCGTCGTGAGCGCGACTGCCAGGCGCCAGGTAGCTGGCTCCCCCCGGCACACCCTGCTGTCCATTGGACAGGTGCTCGCGAAGCTCACTCCAGAATTTTGTGACCTCTCTCCGTCAAAACTCCGCTTTCTGGAGGACCGCCAGCTGGTTTCACCCGAGCGCACCCCCGCCGGGTACCGGACCTATAGCGCGTCAGATGTAGAAAGACTGCGTTTTGTCCTCACTGTCCAGAGAGACCACTATCTGCCGCTGAGGGTTATCAAGGATTACCTCGATGATGTGGATGCGGGTAAGAACCCCAGCTTGCCCAACGGGACAAAAGCAACCCGCGCTGTCGCGGCCAGTGAAACGACGAATTATTCACGCCAGGATTTGTTGGAACAATCGGGGGCACTCGCGAGTGTTCTCGATGCCGCTGTCACCGCCGGCCTCATTGAGGCAAAAAAGTTTTATCTGTCACAGGATGTGCTGATTTTGAGGTCAATTGTGGAAGCCTCCAAGTTTGGGATTGAACCTCGGCATCTCAGAGGAATGCGCCTAGCTATTGATCGCGAAATGGGGCTGGTCTCGCAAGCGGTAACGGCGTCCTCCCAGGGTTCACAACAGATGTCGAAAACAGAATTTGGCGACAAAGCCCGCGAACTCGCGGAGGTTTTGATGACGATGCGGGGTGTTCTCACGAGGGACGCTCTCGAGCGACTAGAGTCTTAGACACTCAGTATTCGACACGCCGAATACGGGCGTTTCCTTTATCCCGATGATTTTCCCTTCGGGGGGTATCGTGAACGGGCACCCTTCAGGGTCAAGTAGAGCATTAAAGTTAGGTGGGACATGGTTTCCTCGGAAAACACGAGCGAGCGATACGCCAAGGACTTACTCTTCACCGACGGTATGCCCATCATCGAACAAGAGCAGGGATACCGCGGAAACATTGCGGCAACGGCTGCCGGTATTACCTACCGTCAGTTGGATTATTGGGCCCGCACCAACCTTGTGGAACCGACGGTCCAGCTTGCCCAAGGCTCAGGATCTCAAAGACTGTACGGCTTTCGCGACATTTTGGTTCTCAAACTTGTCAAACGTCTGCTGGATACCGGAATTTCATTACAACAAATTCGGATTGCGGTAGATCAGCTGAGGCTCTCCGGAATCAGTGATCTTGCAGAAACCACTCTGATGAGTGATGGGGCAAGCGTCTACCTCTGTACCTCGAACGATGAGGTCATTGATTTGGTATCTCAGGGCCAAGGAGTCTTCGGAATTGCGGTTGGCAAAGTGCTACGCGAGGTGGAGTCATCCCTGGTTTCTGTGGAAGCGACCACCATCGGTCAAGACCCCCGAGACGAGCTTGCCGCTCGCCGCAGTCAACGCGCCAGCTAAACGTTTTCTCGTTCAGTAATCTGAACAGAGCGCACAATCCGGTCAAGAATCAGGTTGAAGTTCAGCGACATCTCCTCGGCGCTTTCACCTGGCCAGACGTGCAAAGGACTCGCCGCTCCCTGAGCCTGCTGCAACGCAACACGCTCGGGGAGCTCAGGCTGCATCACGAGTGCGCCAAACATTTGTTTCATCTCATCAATACGGAATTGGTGCTCGATGGATTGCGGGCGGACCCGATTGACCAAAACACCCAACGGCTGCAACCGGGGCGAAACCCCTCTTCGGAGTTCGTCAATCGCTCGAAAGGCCCGCTGGGTGGCGGCAACCGAGAACAGGCTTGGTTCGGTCACAACGGCCACCCTGTCACTTGCGGTCCACGCCATCCGGGTGAGCCCGTTCAAAGAAGGCGGACAGTCAATGAGGACCAGGTCATAATCGGTTTCCACTGCGGCAAGAATTTCTTCCACGCGCCAAATCTGTCTCTTGGTCAGCGTTGGTTCGTCAAACGCCATGGCAGCGGGGGAGCCGAGAAGAACATCCACGTTCCCTTTGTGGGAGCGTGTCCAGCCGCTTGGCACGATGGCTTTCCGCACCTGAGATGCCCGCGGGTTAGCGAGGAGATGGGAGATGTTGAGGTGTCGCCCCAATGTGACATCCATGCCTGTGCTGGCATCGGACTGGGGGTCCATATCGACGACCAGGGTGCGCAAACCTCGGGCAAAAGCTGCGGAGGCAAGACCCAACGTCACGGTCGTCTTGCCGACACCGCCTTTGAGGGAGCTCAAACTGATTACACGCATCCTCATTACTTTAGCCTTCAGTAGGCTAGGGACAGTTATCGGGGACGGCGCGGGGTAATCTTCGCCAGGAAGGTCTACCACTGTGATCACCAAAATCCTTGTTGCAAACCGTGGCGAAATTGCGATCAGAGCCTTCCGGGCGGCCGTAGAGCTTGGGATGCGCACCGTCGCAGTGTTCCCCTACGAGGACCGCTATTCCCTGCACCGCATGAAAGCTGACGAGGCATATCAAATTGGCGAGCCGGGACATCCATTGCGGGCCTATCTGACGATTGACGAAATCATCAGGGTGGCACGTGAATCCGGGGCGGACGCAATTTATCCCGGCTACGGATTTCTCAGCGAGAACCCTGACCTGGCACGGGCTTGTGAAGCGGAGGGAATCGTGTTCATCGGCCCTCCCGCCTCCGTCTTGGATATGGCGGGGAACAAGGTCACCGCGAAAGAGTATGCGACCAAAGCGGGAGTCCCGGTGCTTGCGTCAACCGAGGCGACCACTGATATTGACCTCCTTGTCTCGCAAGCACACGACATAGGATTTCCCCTTTTTGCCAAAGCCGTTGCCGGTGGTGGGGGCCGAGGCATGCGCCGTGTTGAGAAACAGGAAGACCTCAAAGAAGCACTAGAGGCGGCCATGCGGGAAGCGGAGACTGCCTTTGGCGATGGTCGAATGTTTTTGGAGCAGGCGGTAGTCCGCCCGCGGCACATCGAAGTACAGATTATTGCTGATGCGACCGGTAACACCCTTCATCTCTTCGAACGCGATTGTTCGGTCCAGCGGCGCCACCAGAAAGTCATCGAAATTGCTCCCGCCCCGCACCTTGACGCAACAGTGCGGGAGGCTATTTTGGGTGACGCGGTGGCCTTTGCGCGGTCCATTGGTTATCGGAACGCTGGAACCGTCGAGTTCCTCGTCGATACTGCAGGTGAGCGGGCCGGGCAACACGTCTTCATCGAAATGAACCCCAGAATTCAGGTCGAGCACACCGTGACCGAGGAAATCACCGATGTCGACCTTGTACATACTCAAATTAGGATTGCCGCGGGGGAGACTCTGGAAGACCTAGGACTTTTCCAGGATCAGCTTGTGCCGCGAGGGTTCGCACTCCAGTGCAGGATCACCACCGAGGATCCCTCGGCTGATTTTCGGCCCGACACGGGCAAAATTACGACCTATCGTTCGCCGGGTGGGGCAGGAATTCGACTCGATGGTGGGACGGTGAGCCAGGGAGCGCAAATCTCACCCTACTTTGACTCGATGTTGGCGAAAATGACCACGCGGGGGAGGGACTTCAGCACTGCGGTGGCGCGCGCTAGGCGAGGTCTTGCGGAATTTCGAATTCGGGGTGTCTCCACAAACATCCCCTTCCTGCAGGCCGTTGTCGAAGATGAGGCGTTCCTCGCCGGCGATATTTCTACCGCCTTTATTGAAGAGCGGCCTTATCTCCTCGCCTCAAGACCCAGTAAGGACAGGGGAACGAAGCTCATCACGTGGCTTGGGGACGTGACGGTGAACCAACCTCACGGACCGGGGGAAGGAATTATCGATCCCCGGGTGAAACTGCCCCAGTTGCCAGATACACCAGCGCTTGCCGGCTCAAAACAACTGTTAGATCGGGTCGGACCTCAAGCGTTTGCTGCGGCATTGCGCTCTCAGACGGCGCTGGCGGTTACCGACACCACCTTTAGGGATGCCCACCAGTCTCTGTTGGCGACACGAGTGCGGACGAAAGACTTGGTGGATGTGCTTCCTGCGGTGTCACATCTCACCCCGCAGCTTTTCTCGCTGGAAGCGTGGGGTGGCGCCACCTACGATGTGGCGTTGCGCTTTTTAGGGGAGGACCCCTGGGAACGCCTCGCGGCGCTCCGAGCGTCTGTGCCCAACATCACGATTCAAATGTTGCTTCGAGGTCGCAACACGGTCGGGTATACCCCCTATCCTGCTGACGTTACTGACGCTTTTGTCCAAGAGGCAAGTGACACGGGAATCGATATTTTTCGTGTCTTTGATGCGCTGAACGATGTTTCCAACATGCGCCCTGCCATCGACGCGGTGCTGGCCACAGGAACCTCTGTTGCAGAAGTTGGGCTGTGTTACACCGGTAACTTATTGGACCCAGCGGAAGACCTTTACACCCTGGATTATTATCTGGCGTTGGCGGAAAAAATCGTGGACACAGGGGCACATATCCTCGCCATCAAAGACATGGCTGGGCTTCTTCGTTCCGAAGCGGCCTTCACCCTTGTTTCGGCTCTTCGGGAAAGATTTGACCTTCCCGTCCACCTGCACACCCATGACACAGCAGGCGGGCAACTCGCAACACTGATGTCAGCATCTCGGGCAGGGGTTGACGCGGTGGATGCCGCCAGCGCGCCGATGGCGGGAACAACAAGCCAGCCTCCGTTGTCGGCGTTGGTCGCGGCTCTCGCCCACACGGAGCGTGACACAGGTCTCAGCCTTGAGGCCGTCAGCGCGCTGGAGCCCTACTGGGAAGCGGTGAGAAAGCTCTATGCGCCCTTTGAATCAGGGCTTCCCGGCCCCACCGGACGGGTCTATCATCATGAAATCCCTGGTGGGCAGCTGTCCAACCTTCGTCAGCAAGCTATTGCCCTTGGTCTCGCGGACCGATTTGAGGAAATTGAGAACTGGTACTCCCGCGCTAACACCATGCTGGGGCGCCCCACAAAGGTAACCCCGTCCAGCAAAGTGGTGGGCGACCTAGCGCTTCATCTGGTCGCCATGGATGTTGATCCGGATGAATTTGAGGCAAACCCCGGAGCTTTTGATGTGCCAGATTCCGTCGTGGGTTTCATGGCGGGCGAACTGGGGGATCTTCCCGGTGGGTGGCCGGAGCCGTTTAGAACGAAAATTCTTGCCGGCAAAACACCAAATTTTGGGGAGGCCACGTTGTCCGCAGCGCAGCGTGAGCAACTTGCCGTGCCAGGTCGCTCCCGCCAAGCACTTCTGAACGAGTTGCTGTTCCCCGGACCAACCGAAGACTTCCTTGCCGTCAGAGAAAAATATGGAGATATTTCTGTGATCGCGACGAAGGATTATCTGTATGGCTTGCGTTTAGGGGAAGAAACAGTGGTGGAAGTCGAGCCCGGCGTCAGCTTGTATGTTTCGCTTGAAACAATTTCGGAACCTGATGACCGCGGCATTCGAACGGTAATGATTGCGCTAAACGGCCAGGTTAGACCGGTGAGTATCAAAGACCAGGCCATCAGGGTCACGGTAACGACAGCAGAAAAAGCTGACCCCACACATTCCTCTCACGTTGCAGCACCCTTCTCGGGTGTGGTCAGCCTCGCCGTCAGTGAGGGGGATGTTGTGTCAGAGGGTCAGATTGTCGCCACCATCGAAGCGATGAAGATGGAAGCGGGTATCAGTGCCACGATGGCGGGCACCGTGACTCGACTCGCCATTCCTCCCACCCAACAGGTCGAAGCTGGGGACCTACTCCTGGTCATCGGGTAACCGCAGGGTTTTAGGATATTTATTATTTTGTGTGGCGTAGAATTGGGGTTTAGCTCCCCACCAGTTAAGGATTCGTGAATGGCCAAAAGCCCGAAGTTATCAGCTTCCCCAGACGAGCCAGACGTCTCTGGCTCGGGGGATGATGTAGAGCTTCACGATGACCTCGTGGACCCCTCGGCAGTATCACAGAATGATGTTGACACAATCGCGCTCGCACCTGCCGAGCCCTCCAACGATGATCTTTATCAGCGCCGCCCAGAAAACCGCGGTTCATCCCCGGAGCCTGCCGCGATGCTCACTGATGACCGATTGATTGAAACAACGGGTCGATATCGCGAGGTCCCCGAAGGTTTCTGGCAGCAAGCCCTGTATCAAATCAGTTTCCACACTCTCAATGTTGGCGACTCACGCGCTGCACGCGAGCGTAAAGCCATGGATGCTCGCATTTCCACCCCCTTTGCGCAGGGCACCAAGTTTGTTCCCGTTCTTACCCGCAAAGGCGGAGTGGGGAAAACAACCGTTACTACCCTTCTGGGGATGGCCATCGCTGCAGTTCGTGATGACCGGGTATTAGGTATTGATGCGAACCCTGACCGCGGAACGCTGGCGGAAAGAGTTCCCAAAGCTACCGGTGCGACCGTGCGCGATGTGGTCAAGTTGGCCTCTGGAATCGGATCCTTCACCGACTTTGCTGAATTGGTGTCAAAAGACAAGTCCCGGCTTCACATCCTCGCCTCCGATACGGACCCCCTGTTGTCAGAGGCTTTTGACGAAGACGACTACAACGTTGTTGCAGATCAGGCTGCGCGGTTTTATTCCATCGTGCTCACCGACTGCGGTACCGGAGTTGTTCACTCGGTCATGCGCCCCACGTTGGAGCGGGCCAATGGAGTTGTCGTGGTGTCCGGCGGGAGCGTTGATGAGGCCCGATTGGCTTCGGAAACTCTGACGTGGCTTGAAGCCAATGGCTACCAAGAGCTCGTCAAAAACGCTGTGGTGGCGCTCAACACCGCTACCCAAGGAACAAACGTGGTGAAGCTAGATGAGATTGAAGATCACTTTGCCTCCAGAGCCCGTGGTGTTGTGAAAATTCCCTACGACCCATTTTTAGCCGCTGGCTCAATCATTCAGTGGAATCGCCTCAGCCCCTACACCCGCGAAGCCGCGAGGGAACTTGCCGCGCTCGTCGTGGAGGGAATGACCGAGCGCACTGGAAGTTAGCCGTGGCGGTTCGTTCGATCAGGCTCCTTGGCGACCCCATTCTGAAGTCCCCCACAGACCCGCTGGATCCCGCCAGCGAGCGCGCACAAGACCTGGTGGTTGACCTCATGGACACTGTGGCCCTTCCCGGGAGGGCGGGGGTGGCAGCAAATCAAATCGGTGTCGGCTTTTCTGCTTTTAGTTACAACATCGATGGAGATCTTGGCTACCTCATTAACCCGCACCACCTAGAGGTGTGGGGGGAGGAAGAAGAAGTTTCCGAAGGGTGTCTCTCGGTTCCTGGCCTGACATTCCCGCGAAGCCGTTTTCGGTGTGCAAAAGTTACGGGATACACGCTCGAGGGTGAGTTACTCGAAGTTGAAGGAGAAGGCTTGATGGCGCAAGCCTTACAACACGAAATGGATCACCTGAAAGGTGTGCTGTATTTCGAGGGCCTTAGCCCTGAAGTCAAAAAGCAGGCCCTCAGTGCCATTCGCACCTCTGAGTGGTTTAGCTAAGAGGTGATAGAGATCCCCTGAGTTTCGGGGGAATCGGAATACAGCTGCTCCAGCTCTGCATCAAAATCGCGCAAAATTTCCGCACGTTTGATGCTCATCTTTGGGGTGAGGTGTCCTGATGCTTCCGTGAATTCGGTGGGTAAGATGACAAACTTTCGGACTGATTCAGCCCGAGAAACCCTGCTGTTGGCGCCGTCAATGGCGCGCTGGACCTCTGCAAGCACTGCCGGGTGCCGTGTTGCCTCCTCGAGAGTGAGTTTCTCGGCAACACCGTTGTTGGAGAGCCAGCTCACCAACATTTCGGCATCCAAGGTGATGAGTGCGGAAATATAGGGCTTGGCGTCCCCTACCACCACCACTTGGCCCACAAGAGGGTTGGACCGTATGGGGTCTTCGAGATAATTGGGTGCTACGTTCTTGCCCCCGGCGGTCACAATAATTTCCTTCTTTCGGCCGGTGATGGTGAGGTAACCGTCATCATCGATAGAACCAATATCTCCCGTTTTGAACCAACCATCCTCGGTGAAAGACTCTCGGGTGGCCTTCTCGTTATTCCAATAGCCGTCAAAGACGTTAATACCTTTAACTTGGACTTCGCCCTCATCGTCAGTGCGGATGGAGACCCCGGGTAGTGGCGGTCCACAGGTCCCAATTTTGAATTTCGTGACGAGGTTCTCCGTTGCAGGCGCTGTGGTTTCGGTGAGTCCGTAACCCTCGAGAATTTTGATTCCGAGCGAGCGGTAAAAGTGTCCAAGACGGGTGCTGAGTGGCGCAGATCCCGACACAGCGTAGGAAACATTCCCCCCCATTGCTGCTTTTAGTTTGCGGTACACCAGAGCATCAAAGAGGCGGAACTTTAGTTTCAAACCAAACGAAACATTATTGGCGTCCAGCGCTTCCGAGTATTCCACCGCGGTGTCAGCGGCAAGCCGGAAGATTTTGCCTTTGCCGCCTGCTTCTGCCTTTTGTTCTGCGGAGTTAAAGACTTTTTCAAAAACCCGCGGCACGGCAAGCAAAAAGGTGGGCTTGAAAGTGCCCAACGAGAACAACAGTTGGGAGGTGTCCGCTTGGTGACCAATTCTGGTTCCCGTGTGGACGGCTAAGACCGATATGAAGCGGGCGAAGATGTGGGCTGTAGTGATGAACAACAGAGAGGTCGCGCCCGGCCTCACCACTTCTTTCATCGCTACGGCAGAATTTCGCACGAGTTCGACAAAGTTGGAATGGGTGAGCATGCAACCTTTGGGCTGCCCCGTTGAACCAGAGGTGTAAATCAGCGTTGCCAAGTCTTTGCCTTGTGCGGTTGTCCGCCTTTTCTCCAATTGTGCGTCCGAAATGGAGTCAGCCTGTGAGCTCAGCTTCTCCAGATCCGCCAGGTGCATCTGCCAGACATGTTTGACAGCTGGGACCTCGCTTGCAATTTCGTCGAATCGGTGAAAGTGGTCGGTTGTCTCCAGGATTATTCCCATCGCACCGGAGTCTTCAAGCGTGTACTGCACTTGGCTTGGTGCCGAGGTTTCATAGATTGGCACCATAACGGCCCCGGCAAACCACAACGCAAAGTCGACCAACGTCCACTCGTAGCGTGTTTTACACATGAAGCCAACTTTGTCGCCAGCACCGATTCCGGCTGCCATGAGACCTTTTGCGAGTAGCACCACCTGGGCGTGGAACTCGGAAGTTGTGAGGTCGCTCCAGCCGCCATCAGGAGTGGGAAGTGCGAAGAGAACGCCATCGGGATCTTGTGACACCCTGTCCATCAACAGCTGCGTTGCGTTGGCTTTAGGGTCTGCGGGGACCACGGCGGGGGTGCTGAATTCTCTCACGGTAACTCCTTTGATACCTTGGAATAATTCACCCCACTCTAGGGGTTTCCCCTTGGTCTGCACGGTGAAGGAGCGGAGCACCACCGCGTAGGCTTGTTTTCTGTGGACACACTTGGAATCGATATTGGGGGCACAAAGATTGCGGTGGGGAGGGTCAACCCCTCGGGGGATGTCCTAGAACTGCAGTCCGAGGCCACCCCTTCTGATGACCCTGCCGCGATTATTTCCGTTGTGACACAACTCGTCTCCAGGTTTTTTCGTCCCACACTGAACGAGACAGTGGGTGTTGCGGCAGCGGCCTTCCTCGATGCGGACCGTGAGACCGTCTACATGGCGCCCAACATTGCATGGCGCGATTATCCGCTGCGGAGCAGCTTGGAAAACGCGCTCGGGCGAAACGTTGTGCTCGAAAACGACGCGAACGCGGCAGGGTGGGCGGAATACAGCCACGGTGCGGGAGTGGGGCATTCATCCCTCATGATGCTGACTATCGGCACCGGCGTTGGTGGAGCCATTGTGGAACAAGGGCGGTTATACCGCGGCGGCTTTGGGGCGGGTGCCGAGCTAGGGCACACTGTTGTGGAATACGGCGGAAAAATGTGTGGGTGCGGCACGAGGGGATGTGTAGAGCAATACGCGTCTGGCACTGCTTTGGTCGCACACGCGGGGGAGCTTCTGGGGAGAAACGTCAGTCCTACCGAGTTGACCGAGCTTCTCCTTGCGGGCGACGCTGTCGCACGGGAGGCTCTGAACCGGGTCGGCACTTATCTGGGACGCGCCCTGGTCACTTTGGTGGCCATTGTGGACCCCGAGATCATCGTTATTGGTGGGGGAGTGTCCGCCGCGGGCGAGCTTCTGTTGTCGCCTATTCGCCAAGAATTTGAGCAAACATATGGTCCTCTCGCCTCTCGACCTGTCCCCAAAATTGTGGTCGCCAGTCTCGGAAACAATGCTGGCGTTGTGGGAGCGGCGGCTCTTGCGCGGTCACCTCGCCGCGCGGCACCCTAGGCTTACGTTCATGTTTTACTGGCTCATGAAGCACTGGGTTATCGGCCCCCTCTTGACGACTGTTTTTCGCCCCTGGGTCACCGGCTTAGAGAACATTCCCCGCACGGGACCCGTGATTATTGTGTGTAATCATTTGTCCTTCGTCGATTCAGTTTTTTTGCCCATGATGGTGGATCGTCAAATGGCGTTTCTCGCGAAGAGTGACTACTTCACGGGAAAAGGCTTCAAAGGGTGGTTGGTGAGATTTTTTATGACCTCCTCAGGGCAGTTGCCCATTGACAGATCCGGGGGGAAAGCTTCCGAAGCGTCCCTGAATGCTGGCTTGGCTGTGCTCGCTGAGGGCAAAGTCTTGGCAATTTATCCAGAGGGAACGAGATCACCGGATGGGCGTTTATACCGGGGTCGCACCGGGGTGGCGCGAATGGTTCTCGGAGCGGGAGTACCCGTCATTCCCACCGCTGTTATCGACACTGACAAAGTGATGCCGTTGGGCGTGACGTTGCCGAAGGTTCATCGGGTGGGAATTGTCATTGGTGAACCGCTTGATTTTTCGCGATTCCAGGGGATGGAGGGCGATCGCTTCGTGTTGCGTTCAATCACGGATGAGATCATCCATGAAATGCACAAGCTGGGGACCCAAGAATATGTGGACGTATACGCGTCAACAATTCGTAACCCTGCGCCTGGTGAACCTTCTCGGGTAGGCTGAATGCTGGTCAACAACCGTAAAGGACAACGTTTTTCGTGGTGGAATTTTCCGAACATGTCACATTTCCCGCACCCGTTGTGATGGAAGGTCTTGACGATTGGCGCACGCTGGAAGCCCACCAGCAGCCTGCGTGGCCAGATCCTGAACACGTGGCCCAAGTGGTGGCGGAGCTCGGTGGAGTTCCTCCCCTCGTGTTTGCGGGTGAAGTGGATATTTTGCGGGAACGGCTTGCGCGGGCGGCCCGGGGCGAAGCCTTTCTGCTTCAAGGTGGGGACTGTGCGGAAACGTTTGCGGGCGCTACGGCGGATGCCATCAGAAACCGTGTGAAAACAATCTTGCAAATGGCGGTGGTGTTGACCTATGGAGCGTCGATGCCAGTCATCAAAATGGGGCGGATGGCGGGGCAGTTCGCCAAACCCCGCTCGAGTGATGACGAAACACGCGAAGGTGTGACCCTACCCGCCTACCGGGGGGACATTGTCAATGGTTACGACTTCACCCTCGAATCACGGACCCCCAATCCTTCTCGGATGCTTCAGGGCTACCACACCGCCGCTTCCACACTGAATTTGATTCGCGCTTTCACCCAGGGTGGTTTTGCCGACTTGCGGATGGTTCACAGCTGGAACCGCGGGTTTGCGGAAAACCCCGCTAACTCTCGTTATGAAGGTTTAGCCAAAGAAATTGACCGAGCTATTCGTTTTATGGAAGCTGCTGGCGCTGACTTTGAAGAACTCAAGCGGGTGGAATTTTATGCCAGCCATGAGGGTTTGCTCATGGATTACGAGCGCCCCCTCACCCGGATTGACTCGCGCACTGGCGAACCGTATGTCACCTCCGGGCACTTCTTATGGATTGGCGAACGAACCCGCCAGCTCGACGGCGCCCACGTCGATTTCTTTTCCAAAGTAAGGAACCCTTTGGGTGTGAAGCTAGGGCCGAGCACCTCTGTTGCGGATATGGAAGCCCTCATCGAAAAACTTGACCCACACCGGGAGCCCGGTCGCCTTACTTTCATTACTCGGATGGGGGCAGAAAAGATTCGGGATGCTCTGCCACCGCTGCTGGAAGCCACCAAAGCGTTGGATGTCCAACCGCTCTGGGTGAGTGACCCGATGCACGGTAATGGAATGACGACTCAAACAGGCTACAAAACTCGCCGGTTTGATGATGTGGTGACCGAGGTGACAGGATTTTTTGAAGCGCATCGCGGCGTCGGGACACACCCTGGTGGAATTCACGTGGAACTCACCGGGGATGACGTCACGGAGTGCCTTGGCGGTTCGCAGAAGATTGATGAGTTGGGGTTAGAAACCCGCTACGAATCGCTTTGCGACCCGCGCCTCAATCACCAGCAGTCTTTGGAGTTAGCGTTTTTGGTGGCGGAAGAACTGGGCCAGCGCTAAACAAAACTTCGGAGAATAATGGTGATCCCTTTCACCACTTCCTGCCCCGCGTTGGGATCCATGCTGGTTACCCGGGCAAAAGGGCGACTCCAATCTGATTCAGGGTATTCGGACCGGACCTCCACCTGGAATCCGAGAGCCTCCAATTCTGCTTTCGCTTCCGCGATGGTGTCATTGATGACATTGGGAACAGTCACCAATTCGGGCCCTCGAGACACCACGAGCGTGACCGTGTCCCCCGGGGACACCGGGCTCGTTTCCGCGCCAAGAATCTCCACGACCGACCCTTCGGGGATGCTCTCGGAATACGCCCCATCGCCTCCCACGACGCCGCTCAGACCAACCTGTTCCAGGAAAGCTTGCGCTTCATCCACGGTGAGCCCCGTGACATCAGGAATTTGACCCGCCGAAACCACGGCATTGATTGTCGAACCGGCAAGAACTTCTGAGCCGGGTACAAGGGTATTCCCCACCGGGTCGGTGAGCCGAAGGATGGTGCCCTTCGCGAAACTGGCGCTAAATTCTTCCCACGCGGTCCCGAGCATCAGATTGAGCTCCTCCAGTATCGCTGTGGCGCTCGCCAGTGTCTCACCGGACAAAGACGGGGCGCTCACAGGATTGGGCCCGAGGGAAACCACGAGTGTCACGGGGGTCCCTTTATCGACACTCTCGCCTGCCGCGGGGGAGGTCCCTTTGACAGAACCTTCGGGGAACACTAAATCAAATTCTTCTAAGGGTGTAGCCGACACCACAAGCTCAGCGTTGACCAGGGTGGTGGTGGCCTCGCTGACCGTTGTCCCCGCCACGTCCGGGATTGTCGTTTGCGCGCCGGGACCGTTCAGCCACCACCACGCACCGCCACCGCCTCCACCAATCACCACAAGTAAAATAATCGCGCTGATCCAGGCCCACCGCGACCCCCCGGTTCGTGACCGCGGTGCCACAGGTTCCTGGGGTGGGATGTCTTCGGTGTCGATAACAGTGCGGGAAGAAGTGGGTTCTAAACCTTCGAACACTGCCGACTTGGGGTCCAACGCTTGGGTTTCCTCAAAGTCGTGGCGGGAAATCTGCTGCGTCATCGCCACAGTTTGATCCAGCGTCCTCAGCGGTGCTGTGGGGGGGGGTCCGAGAAGCGAGTCGAGCGAGCGCACATACTCCAACACCGCTCGGGCGTGAGGAGGGCGTTCATCGGGTGAACGCCGGGTACACCAATCCACAAGTTCGTCTAATGCCGCGGGAATACTCGGGTTTTTTGAGCTGGGTGCAGGCACGATGTCATTGGAATGTTGGTACGCAATGGTGATGGCCTGGTCTCCCTGGTAGGGCTGTTGTCCCGTGAGCATCTCGAACATCATGATTCCCAGTGCATAAATATCGCTCCGCAGATCTGCTTCGCCACGGGCAATAAGTTCGGGGGAAAGATAGGCAATTGTTCCGAGGAGAGCCTGGGATGTCGCCGTATTATGCGTGGAGGCGCGCGCTAGCCCAAAATCAGCAATCTTAATTCTGCCGTCATCGGCCAGCAACACATTTTCTGGTTTGAGATCCCGGTGCACTATTCCTGCGGTGTGAGCAGCATCTAAACCGTTCACAACAGCGGTGACAATATCGAGAGTTTGGGCCACGGTGAGGGCACCAAAGTCATTCAAGAGTTCTCGAAGGGTTATTCCTGGGAGGTACTCCATCACAATGTAGGTCAGGTCACCCTCCTGGCCTTGATCAAAAACGTTAACAATGTTGGGATGCGCCAGCCGCGCAGCTTGGCGTGCCTCCTGGATGAAACGCCGGGTAAAGTCCTCATCCTCGGCCAGATGGGGGTGCATGACTTTGATGGCGACGGGTCGCTCGAGGCGTTGATCTTGCGCCTGGTAGACCGTTGCCATTCCACCGCGGGCAACCCTCGTCTCAATGAGGTATCGCTTCTCCACAAGGCGACCTATGAGCGGGTCAGTGGCGGGGGCATCCATTCTTTGGAGTGTACGCAGGGTAGGGCTAGCTAGAGTGTTGCCACTCCACTAGGACAATTCATAAAGCCATGCCCAAGCGCTGGCTTCCCATTTTGCGTAGGCCTTCGGGTAAGCCGAGATTTGAACCCGCTGTGCCGCGTCGGTGAGCGCCATCGTGCTCCAACCCGAAATATCCAGCAGGCCTCGGGTGAAACCTTTATTGGGATTTGAGGGCCCGCCGAAAAACAACCGTGTCGAGTATGCGGGGTCCATAATTTGTTCCGCGCTTCCCCAACCGGTGGAGGGCCGTTGTTGGTAGAGGCCTAAAGAATCCCGATCGCCCCACTGAATATTGCGAAGAGAGGACTCTTGCATCGCGGTGGCTAGGGCAATCACGATTCCATAGTCGGGAACACCAAGTTCGCGACCCATCGACACAATGATCTGTGCATTGCCTCGCCGCTCATCATTCAAGGGCGTGATGCTGCCATCCACCGGCTGACCCACGCCGCTGGGGGCACTCGCCGCGGTGTCTTGGACCTCAGCGGGAGCAGTAGGAGCGGGCGCGGCGGGGGCTGGAGTGGAGGTTTTTTGAGCTGGGGGAGAGACTTTTGGTGCTGGAGGGGGAGTGACCACAGCTTTCTTTTCCGGCACTTTCACTACAACAAGTTCGGGTTTTTCCGCCAACTCAATATCGGCGGCGTCAAAGGCGGGGGGCTTTTCCTCCTCCTCAACTGTCACTTCATCAACCTCGGCGTCAAGCGAAGCGGCAACAATTGTGGGGGCTGCGGCAATGGTGGGTATTGTCAGGCGCGCCCGATCGACAACCTCTTTCGTGACGCCCGGCAGCTTAATGAGTTGCCCTGCATAAATCACAGCATCAGAACTGAGGTTGTTGTGGGCGAGGAGTGCTTGAGTGGAAATTCCCACACGGTCCGCAATTTGGCTCGCCGACTCGCCGTTTTGGACAAGGTATCCGTTATTCATGACCCGAGCGGGGGAGGCCTGACGTTTCTTCGTGGGTTCAGGGCTGAGTTTAAGAACTTGGCCTTCGTGGACGACGGCATTCCAGCTCAAACCATTGAGGGTAAGAATTGCGGGTGTTGGCACACCAAATCGGTCAGCGATCCCCGAGATCGTGTCTCCTGGAGTAACCGTGTAGGTCGCCGGGAGTTCTGATCCTGTTGCACTAAGAATCATCTGTGCAATGGGCAGCACTGCCGTGTGAAGACGATCGGAGAAACTGGGACGCGCATCGGATTCTTCCGTCTGGCCACCGGCGGTGTCAGTTTGTTCGGGGGAGAGGTGCCCGAGACCGGGGGCTGCGACAACGCCAGTGGCCAGGGTTCCGGTCATCAATAGGGGAATGCTGGAAAAAAGTCCTTTTCGGAATGTGCCGGAGGCACCTGTTGTGGGTTCCTCAAAATGGGCCAACCTCGGGCTCAACCCTTGGAACACCGTGTGCTCAAGGCTCACGGAGCTCTGCTCCACGGGGGAGTGCTCGTTCTCGGTATGTGACATAACAGTCCTATCGTGTCGCGAATGCACGCCAAACAAGCTAGCGACCCTCCGCAGTTAACGGTGCCACAGGATGATGCCTGAGTCAATCATAGTTACGGATGGGGAAATGGTTAATGTGATGGAAACATAACTCAGGGTCGCGTACTCTGGAGGAATCTGGCACTCTAAGGGTGTGGAAAAATCTGACGTTTCAACGTGGTTGACCATCCCCGACGTTGCGGAACAACTGGACATCACCCCCGGCAAAGTGCGACGTCTTGTCGAGGAACGCGCGTTGATGGGGAAAAAAATCGACGGAATTTTTCGTATCCCCCCCGAATTTCTCGAAGGTTCAGAGCCACTCAAAGACATCGCGGGCACCGCTATTGTCCTGCTGGACGGTGGTTTTGGCGAGGAAGAGACGTTGGAATGGCTACTCAGCCATCAAGAGGAACTCGGGGTGACTCCGATTGAAGCTATTCGGTGGGGACGCAAAACTGAAGTCCGCAGATTTGCGCAGGTCCTGGCACTTTAGGATTGTCGCTTCGTTACGGCAGCCGCTAGGCGGCTGAGTTCTTTCTTTGCCCCGGGAGCGATCCGCGCCGCGCCAAGAGCAAGCAGGGATTCCTGTGCATACTGGTCGATGAGGTCTTCAACCTGTTCCACAGCACCTGTTGCTCTCAGCGTTGACTGGAGCACTTCGATTTGTTCTCCGGTGAGGCTTCGGTCACCGAGAAGTTCGTTGAAGAGGCTTTGAGCGTTGGCGGGCATTGATTGTTCACCCAGTGCAATCAGTGCTGTCCGTTTTCCCTCTCTGAGGTCATCACCGGAGGGTTTGCCGGTGAGTTCAGAATCACCGAACACGCCTAACAGGTCGTCCCTCAACTGAAACGCAATTCCTAGGGGCAAGCCAAAAGCGGATAGGTCCTCGAGGGCTTCTGGGGTAGCACCCGCGAGGGATGCTCCAATCAGCAAGGGTGCCTCCATGCTGTATTTTGCAGATTTGTAGGTCACAACGCGGAGTGCTCGCTCGAGCCGCTCCTCGCGGGCTGTGTGATTCCACGCGGCTTCTTCATGAATGTCGAGGTACTGACCGAGGGTCACTTCTTGTCGCATCTGCGAAAATTGCTGGCGGGTTGCTGTGGCAATGCTTTCTTGTTGCCCCACTAGCGCCTCGGAGAGCAGGTCGTCACTCCACGCCAAAAGTAAATCGCCGAGCAACAGAGCCGTGGACTCACCGAAGTGGACTTCGCTTCCAGAGTAGGCGTGTTCTTGGTGGATCTTTTCAAAGTACTTATGGGCAGAGGGTGACCCTCGACGGGTGTCCGAGTTGTCCATGATGTCGTCATGGACAAGAGCAGCTGCGTGAAATACCTCTAAAGAGGTTGCCAAAGAAACAACGGGGACGATGTCGGAGAGGGTCTCCACACCATCCGAGACATCGACCGACCCGTGGGAGTTATCGGCTGCTCGCCAGCCCCAATAACAAAAGCGAGCGCGAAAGCGTTTGCCATTGCCTAGGAGGGCCTTCGCGTAGTCAGCGAGGTGGCCCATGTCTGGCGATAGAGCGGCCATCGCAGCTTCGCGAGAGGAGACAAAAGAGGCGAGATGATCATCGACAATGTCGACCATTTTTTTTTGCTCGGGCACCCATCTAGCCTATCCACAGAAAACCTGGCTAAAATAACATCACCGCCAGTTTCCGCAGGAGAATTAATGCCACTTTCCGAGAACGAGCAACGCCTCCTCGATGAGATGGAACGCAACCTCTACAAAAATGAGGCTGACGTGATGTCCACGAGTGGCCTTATTCGCGCGCCAAATTACACCGCCATCGTGATTGGCGTGATTGTGGGCCTCGTAGGAATTATCACCATGGTCGCCGGTGTGTACTTCAGCCTCACGGTGGTGGGGATCATCGGTTTTGCAGTGTTGTTCTCCGGCGTGATGGTTGCCGCCGCGATGCCATCGAAGTCACCCTCTGGTCCCGCCCAAGGGTCTCGTTCGCAACCGGTGGCCTCGAACATGAGTTTGATGGATCGCCTGAACGATCGTTGGGAACGTCGACAAGGTGGCGACCGCCTGTAGCTGTTGTGGAGGATTTTTCCCTCCCGTAATCTGACAATAACCGGCCCGAAAGGGCCGGTTTTTTGTTGTGGGCAACCCTACTTCCCGGTAAATAAGCCAGTGGAGGGCGTCTCAAAATTGGGGAGGAAAATGTTGCCAATGTGGTGCATTTTGGAGCAAAGTGGAGTAAAGTGGTGAATGCTTCCGATTGGCCGGCATCAGAAAGGGGGGCACCATGTTTTTGGGAACTCACGCCCCCAAGCTCGACGACAAAGGTCGCGTCATCCTCCCGGCACGGTTTCGCGAAGAACTCGCCAACGGAGTAGTTCTCACTCGTGGGCAAGAACGATGCATCTACGTCTTCACTAGCCAAGACTTCAACCTCCACGTAGAGCGATTGCGAGAAGCGCCCCTCACGTCGAAAGCGGGACGCGATTTTTTGCGCTTGTTTCTTTCTGGCGCAAGTTCCGAAGTTCCCGACAAACAAAATCGGGTCACAATTCCACCGGCGCTCCGGGAGTATGCCGGCCTTGAGCGGGACTTAACCGTGATTGGTGCAGGGAACCGTGCAGAGATTTGGTCCGCACCCGCCTGGGACCAGTACTACAGCGAGCGCGAGCAAGCCTTCTCCGAGACCGAGGAGGAGGTGATTCCCGGACTCCTGTAATCCCGTGTTCGTGACTCCCGTCCGTTCGCCCTGGATCACCTTCCCCGGTTCCAGGTCGATTGAACGGAGGGGGATCTCGAATCCGGGCCCAGGAAGGGCACACCGATGATGGCGACATATCAACACATCCCCGTTATGCGGGAGAGAGTTCTCGAAATCATGGCACCCGCGCTCGCCGGGGAGGGTGCGTTGCTGGTTGACGCGACACTCGGTTTAGGCGGACACACCGAAGCTTTCCTTGAGGCCTTCCCTTCACTCAGGGTTCTGGGAATCGACAGAGATCTCGAAGCAGGAGCGCACGCGTTACAGCGGTTACAGCGCTTTGAAGACCGTGTGACCTTCTTTCACGGTCGCTACGACCGTATGGGCGAGGCACTGGACCTCCACGCCCCCGGCATCGCGCCGCGCGGAATTCTTCTTGACCTGGGGGTTTCCTCCTTGCACCTGGACAAGCCCGAGCGGGGATTTTCCTACTCCCTCAATGCACCCCTCGACATGCGGATGAACCCGGAAGATGACCTCACTGCAGAGTTGGTTCTCGCGGAGTATTCATTGGATGAGTTGGCTGATATTTTTCGGAATCTTGGGGACGAAAAATTGGCGGGACGTTATGCCAGGGCCATCATTGCTCACCGCGAAAAGAGCCCGCTGCGGACCACGGGTGAATTGGTTGATCTTCTTCAGGAGGCGACCCCGTATGCGCTGAAAGATCGGGGGCACCCAGCAAAGCGGGTCTTCCAAGCGCTGCGCATGCAGGTCAATAGTGAGCTGGATTCGCTCGCGATGGTCCTACCGGCGGCCCTTGATCGGATCGCCGTGGGGGGACGCATCGTCGTGATGTCGTACCACTCGGGCGAGGACCGCCTCGTGAAGAAAGTACTTCGCAAAGCTACGGCCTCCACTGCGCCTTTGGGGCTCCCCGAAGAGCTCCCTGAGCACCGTAGTGAATTTCGTGAACTTACCCGCGGGGCGGAAATGGCCACCCCGGAAGAGCGAGCACAAAACCCTCGGAGCGCATCGGTGCGCACCAGGGCTGTCGAGAGAACGAGAAAGGCATCACAATGACCGCACTCGCTGCACCGCCCGTGAGTCGCATCCCTCGAAGTCGTCCCGTTGCGCCAGCCGCGACACGCCCAAATGGTGGCACGAGGGCTGCGCCAAAGTTGCGATATATCGCGGTGACGCTTGCCGGAATCTTTGCCATATTGGGGGGTCAACTCTTGCTCTCCATCAGTGTTTCCAGCGGGGCTTACGAAATTTCTTCCCTGAAAGGCGACATGCGGAACTCTCAGCAGAGCCTCCAAATCGTGGCCGAAGAAATTGGAGCCCTCACCGCACCGGACACCTTGGCCTCGTTGGCCGGGTCTATGGGCATGGTCGAGGACAACAATCCGGCCTACCTGCGTGTGTCGGATGGAGCAGTTCTTGGCGAAGCAGTTCCCGCGGCTTCAACCTCCGGGGCCACGGTTTACCCCGTGACAGCAGGCACCGAAAATTATGCTCCCGCTCCCATTGTCACTGACGTGACTACTGCTCTGAGCGCACAAGCCCTCGCCGAGGTGGGGGCAGAAGAAGCGACACTAGCGGTGGTCACCCCCGCTGGTGAAGCAGACGAGAGAGTGATTCAACCCGCCATCGCGGTGGCCGCGACACCAACCGTCACCTTCGGTGGTTCGATTCCCTCCCCGGTTACTCGGTAGGCACGATGAGCCATCAACGCATGACAGGGCGTCGCATGGCATTGGCGTTGGTGTTGGTATTTGTTATTTCTGCGCTATTTCTCACCCGACTGGTGGATGTTCAGGTGGTGCGAGCCAACGAGCTGCAGGAAGAATCCGAAGCAGTACGCACCACGAATGAAACAGTGTGGGCCTCGCGGGGTTCCATTGTTGACAGTTTTGGTAACGACCTTGCCCTCGATGTCGATCGTTACGACGTGAGTGCTGACCCCACTATTGCGAATGATTTTCGGCGTAACGGAGAGACTGTCTCGCTGGAAACGGCGATGGCAGAAATTGCGGATCTCACGGGGGCTGCGGCCGAGGAGATGTTGTATGCCGTGCGCCAAGACCCGGATGCCCGTTTCACGTATCTCGTGAAAGGGGTAAGCCCGGAAATACGCGAGATGCTGGGGGAGCTGCGCATTCCCTGGTTGCAAATGGATCTTGTGCGGGAACGTACCTATCCTTTCGGGCCCGTGGCGGGAAACATTACGGGGATGCTCGGCACAGATCGGCCACTCGCGGGGATTGAGTTGGACTGGAACGATTGCCTCGCCGCCGAAAACGGCGTTGCGACGTATCAAAAAGGCGCCGATGGCGTGAGACTGCCGGGGACCACCACCACCCTCACAGAACCCGTCCACGGCGGGGATGTGGTGCTGACTTTGGACAGCGATTTGCAGTGGTACGTCTTGCAGCAACTTGCTGAACACGGTGGGCGGCTGGGAGCGGAATCTGCGTCAGCCATGGTGGTTCGGGTGACGGATGGGCACATTCTTGCTGCGGCAGATTGGCCTACGTTCAATCCCAACGATTTCTCGCAAACACCCACAGAAAATACCGGTGCTCGCACCTTCAGTTCGCCTTACGAGCCAGGCTCCATTATGAAAGCGATCGGCATTGCCATGCTGATTGATGGTGGCTACACGTATGCCGAGGACAGAATCATCGCGCCAGGTTTTTTTGAGGTGTACTCGGGCAAATTCATCAAAAACTTCTCGGTAGCTTCGGACACACAACTCACCACTGCAGGGGTCCTCTACAGCTCCTCCAACACGGGTATTTCGGTGTTGGCTAAGCGGATGCCACGCGAAGAAGCGACCCGCTATTTCCAGCAATTCGGATTCGGGTCCTCAACAGCAGTCAACTTTTTAGGCGAATCACAAGGTGTTGTCAACACCGGGGATTCTCTTGATGTGGTCACCCGATATAACCAGTTCTTTGGCCAGGGAATTTCTGTCACCGCAGCTCAGATGGCTGGTTCGTATCAAGCGATCGCAAACGACGGTGTTCGAGTTCCACTCCGACTGGTCGAAGGGTGCAGGACGAATGAGGGTGAGCTTGTTACCACTCCCGTAGGGGAGTCCATCCCTGTTGTTTCCGCGAGTGCCGCGCGGCAGGTTGTGCAAAGCATGGAAGCCATTGTTTCTCAAGGCCCCCTCAAAACCACGCTCAGCATTCCGGGTTATCGGGTGGCAGCAAAAACCGGTACTGCAGAAATTGCGAACAGCTCTGGTTACGGAAGTGAGCGGGTCATTTCCCTCGCGGGGATGGCCCCTGCCGAAGACCCTGAGTATGTGGTGCTGGTGAGCTTCACGAAGCCGCAAACCTCCCGTGTTTCCACCGCAGCAGCACCTGCTTTCCACGATGTGATGTCTCACGTCCTCAAGCATTACCGGGTGGCGCCCTCGAGTGAACCTGCAATTCTTCCCCCGCTAACCTGGTAACGCCCAACCAACGACCAGGAGAGGGGAACAGGTGTCCACTGCGATACTTCGGCCGACACTGCATTCCCCTGTTTCGCTGGCCCACCTCGCCACCACACTCGGCCTGAAGTACTCGGGCCCCGATGTGGTCATCAGTGGAGTCGCCCTCCACACTGCGGCGGTTCAGCCCGGCGATCTCTTTGTTGCCCTTCACGGAGTGAATCGTCACGGCGTCGAACTCTGGGAAGACGCGACTGCCCGGGGCGCCACCGCAATTTTCACGGATGAAGCAGGTTCTGTGGCCCTTCGCGGCTTCCCGATTCCTGTGCTGCTCGCCGATGACCCGCGTGCTCTCCTTGGCGCTGTCTCCCGGGAGGTGTACGGAACTCAGTCTGGTCACCCGGCAGTGTTCTCGGTGACCGGAACAAATGGTAAAACCTCCACCGCCTATCTCCTCGAAGCGCTGATGCGGGGTCTTGGGTGGCGGACAGCTCTTTCCACCACCGCAGAACGGCGGGTCAATGACGTCCCGTATCCCTCAACCTTGACCACCCCGGAAGCACCCGACATTCATGCGATGCTTGCTCTCGCCGGTGAAACCGGTGTTCGGGGTGTGGCGGTAGAAGTTAGCGCGCAAGCTTTGGCTAAGAAGAGGCTTCACGGCGTTCTGAGTGAAGTGGCCGGCTTCACCAACCTCAGCCACGACCATTTTGAGGACTTTGGCGGCATGGAGCCCTACTTTCAGGCCAAAGCTGCCCTTTTTGACCCCACCATGGCCGTTCAATGCGTAATCTGCGTTGATAGTGAATGGGGCGTGAAGCTAGCAGCACAGGTGACGATTCCGGTGACGACGGTAGCCGCCCAGTCACAAGGTCGTGGTGACTGGACCTACGAGGTATTAGACGCTGGCCAGCATTCGACCCGCTGGCGGGTGACCTCGCCCACCACCGAGCAGGCAGAATTTTTGGCACCGCTGGTGGGGGAGCACATGGTGGCTAATGCGACGCTAGCGGTGGTAATGCTGGTGCAGTCCGGCGTGACGCTCACCAGTATTTCCCAGGCAATGGGCTCTGGCACACCCGGTATCCCGGTGACTATCCCCGGTCGAATCGAACGCGTGTCGGGATCCTCTGGGCCTGCAGTTTTTGTTGACGCTGGTCGCAGCGCCGATGCCTACCGCCACACTCTTGCGGCGGTTCGCCAGCTCACCTCAGGAAAAGTGGTGATGGTGTGTGGAACTTCGGGCAACCGAGATGCCACGAAACGGCCCATTATGGGAAAAATTGCGGCCCAACTTGCGGACACTGTCATCATCACGGATGATGATCCCCGACGAGAAGATCCTGCCGCGATTCGGGCAGGACTCTTAGAGGGCGCACACTCCGTGCCCGGTGCTGAGGTTCATGAGGTGCCTGATCCCACCGAAGCAATCCGTTTCGCGGTATCCCTCGCCACGGAGGGGGATAGTGTTCTCTGGAGTGGACCTGGCTCCCAGTCCTATCGGGATATCGGGGGAAACAAAGTTCCCTACTCGGCGAAACGTGAGGCGCAACGAGCCCTCACCGACGCTGGGTGGTTATCGGGCTTGGAGGAGACAGTATGACTCTGTTATGGGACGGTTTTAGTGTTCCTGTTCGAGTGCTAAAAAACGGTGGCGCCATCGTGGATGGTTCGGCTCTCACCGAAGCCCGTGAGGCGGTGGACTTGCTGAAAGAAGTTCGGGGTGTGTTGACTCCTGACCAGCGCCACATCCTTATCACGGGTGCACTCGCCTTTAGTGGGGATTCTGACTACGACGATCTTGAAGCGTTTGGCGCCTTCATTGTCCGGATGAATATCGCCTTGTGCATTGCTGTGGGCCCACAAGCCCGGCCGATTTTTGCTTCTGTTGGGCGGGAGGGGTCATGGGATGGCGAGTCACAACACGTCATCGAACCCTCTGACGTTTACGATGAACTCGGCAAAGACATCCGTCCGGGAGACGTTTTCGTTGTCCTCGGTGGTGTCACCGAAGATATGGATGTCGTGGTGTCAGCGTTGACGGAGTCCCTCGCGTGAGAATACTGCTACTCGGGAGTGCATTGTCCCTGGCGTTTTCACTCTTTCTCACCCCGTTGTTCATTCGTCTTTTTTCCAAGATTGGGTGGGGTCAGTTCATTCGCCAGGATGGCCCGAAGACACACTTTGTGAAACGTGGCACACCCACCATGGGTGGGATTGTCATTTTATTAGCGATTGTTTTTGGTTACTTCACGTCCCATCTGATTGAGGGAGCTCCCCCGAGCCAGTCAGCTCTTCTCGTGATTGGCCTCATGGTGGGACTTGGTTTTGTGGGGTTCTTGGACGACTACTCTAAAATCCGCCATCAACAATCCCTCGGTTTGTCGCCTCGCGGGAAAGTGATCGGCCAGATAGCGGTCTCCGTGGCGTTTGCCGTGCTTGCGGTGTCCTTCCCGGACAGTAATGGTCAAACGCCAGCAGCCCCGGGAATATCGCTCGTCAGAGGTACCGACATACTTTCCTTTGCGCAGTGGGGACAGACCGCCGTCATTATCGGGTTTGCCATTTGGGCGACGTTGATCATTGTGGGCACCTCCAACGCGGTGAATCTCACCGATGGCCTCGATGGTTTAGCCAGCGGATCCGCCATCCTTGTGTTTGTTGCGTACGTCATGATCACGTTCTGGCAGTTCAACCAGTCATGTTTCCGGTTTTTCCGCGATGAAGAGAATTTCTACAAATGTTACGAAGTCCGGGATTCCTTGGAGCTCACCGCGGTGGCGGCAATGGCAAGTGCGAGTCTGATTGGTTTTCTGTGGTGGAACACTTCGCCCGCCAAAATTTTTATGGGCGACACGGGTTCCCTCGGTCTTGGTGGCGGGGTGGCAGCGTTGGCGTTGTTCTCTCGAACCGAAGGCCTACTTCCTCTTGTTGGTGGTCTTTTTGTCGTACTCACCGGGTCCGTCATATTGCAGCGACTCTATTTCAAAGCCACCAAGGGTAAGCGGATTTTTTATTCCTCGCCCCTGCACCACCATTACGAAATAAAAGGCTGGGCAGAGGTCACCATTGTGGTGCGTTTTTGGCTTATTGCGGGGCTTTTTGCGGCAGTTGGTGCGGGACTCTTCTATCTCGAGTGGCTGAGTCGTTGACTCCTGGATTTGAGGACCTTCTGGGCTGGAAAAGCAACTGGGGTGACGCAAAAATTGGCGTATTTGGGGTTGGCGCCACAGGCTTTGCCATCCTGGACACGCTGGTGGAGCTTGGTTCTGAGCCGCTGGCGTTAGCGGAGGAAATTGAGGGTGACATTGCGCGCATCGTGAACGTTTTAGGGGTGACACCGGTAGTTTCACCGGAGGAGGCGACACTGCTGGAGGCGCTCCAGCAGTTCGCCCCGGAGATTCTGATTGTGTCTCCGGGGGTCACCCCCGGTCATCCCGTTGTTGAAGCGGCGCGGCGGGCCGGCGCCGAGATTTGGTCAGACATCGACTTTGCCTGGCGGGTGCGGGATAAAAACTTGGACATTTCGCCGTGGGTGTTAATTTCGGGGGAGACCTATAGTCGCCGTGTGGCTGAGCTTGCGGCCAGGCTCCTCACCGCAGGCGGTATCCCCTCCTTGGTGGTGGGACACCACTCCCCGCCCCTGCTGGACGCGCTCCGTGACCCGCACCACTACGGTGCTGTACTCGTGGTTGTCAACGACAATCAGGTGGGCTTCTTAGCCCGGGGGGTTGGCCCTCGTTCGCCCCGAGTGGCCGTCTGCGTGGAAGAAAAATCTCTTCACCGTCACGGCGCTCTCTACGATGGGGTGTCTCACGCTTGCCTTTACCGCCGCGGTATCGGTAACACCATGGCCATGGTGGAGGATGCCGAGGTCATTGACGGTGCGCGAGCGATTGGGGTGGGGTTTGACACCCCCGACAAGAGTGATTTGGGTCTTGTGGAAGGAATCCTCGTCGATCGTGCCTTTCTTGATGATCGTGCCCATCATGCCCTTGAAGTTTCCACCCTGGACGAACTGGTGGAAGCGGGCTGGACAATTCCCGAAGACTTGCCTGTGATTGTTGCGGCCATTGGCGTAGCGCGGTCGTTTGATGTGTCTCCCGCAGTGATCTCCGGAGTACTGACTCTGCCGTAGCTCGCCAACCGCCCTCGGCGTGGCATAGCAGGCTTTATGGGAGCCGGGGGGGACACTGAGAACGTAGTTATTGCGCAAAAAACGCGATAGACCCAGAGCCGGAGAGGGGGTAAGTGCTTGTCCACCGGCGCACCCCCCAAAAAAGCGGCACCTAGAAGCGAAAGACGCTCGACCGTCAGTGTCAAACGTCTCTTCGCCAAGGAGTCACCGCACTATGTCGTCCTTGTGGCAACCGTTCTTTTCCTCGTTGTTTTTGGCCTGGTAATGGTGTTGTCTTCGTCATTTGTGGATTCGGCGCTTGGCAACGATGGGGACTTTTTTGCCGTTTTTTTCCGTCAAACTCTCTGGGTCTTGCTTGGATTTCCTTTGATGATGGTGTTGTCGCGCCTGCCACCCATCACTTTTCGACGCATAGCCCCCACCCTCTTTCTTTCGGCTTTGCTACTGCAGAGTCTTGTGTTCACGGGGCTGGGAATTGCTTCTGGGGGAAACCGGAACTGGGTCAGTATTGCGGGATTTCAAGGTCAACCTTCGGAGATTTTGAAGGTGGCGATGATTATTTGGATGGCGGCGATTTTGTCAGACCGCATCGATCGCATCCATGAGGTGACAACGCTGTGGAAGCCGTTGGGTATTGGTGTGTCGCTCGCCATCGTTTTAGTCATGGTGGGAGGTGACCTCGGCACGGTTGGCGTCATGGCGCTTGTGGCACTGGGCATCGTCTTTCTTGCAGGAATCCGACTCCAGCACCTCGCCGTAATTGTGGGGGTCTTGGGGGCGCTCGGAGTGCTGGCAGCCCTTTATGCACCTTCTCGCATCAGACGCATCACTGCGTGGTTTTCTGGGTGCACGGAAGAGGACTACTGGAGCACGTGTTGGCAGACAGTCCATTCAACCTTTGCGCTGGGCTCCGGGGGAATTTTTGGGGTGGGTTTAGGGAATTCGCGCGCCAAATGGTCGTGGCTTCCGGAGGCAGAAACGGACTTCATTTTTGCCATCGTCGGTGAAGAGCTCGGTCTGCTGGGCACAACGCTGGTGATTGTTTCGTTTGTTATCTTGGCGGTCACCTTGGCCCATCTCGTAAGAAAAAATCCAGACCCTTTCGCTCGCCTGGTGACCGGTGGGGTGATGATCTGGCTGATTGGCCAAGCGCTCATTAACATCGCGGTGGTGTTGGAGTTGCTCCCCGTGTTGGGTATTCCCCTCCCGTTCATGTCGGTGGGAGGATCAGCGTTGCTGGCTTCTCTCGCTGCAGTGGGTATTGTGATGGCCCTCAACCGGCATGATGCGGTCTCTGTTGGCGATTATCTTTCGCGAGTTCGGAGCCGAAGGGCATGACCAGGGTGGTCCTCGCCGGCGGGGGTACCGCCGGCCATGTGAACCCACTCCTTGCGGTAGCCGAAGAACTTCAACTCCACCACGGTGTCGCCGCGGGCTCTATTGCCGTGGTGGGGACTGCTGAGGGTTTGGAGGCTCGGCTTGTCCCTGCTGCTCACCTGACCCTGCACACTATTGCCCGCCTTCCTTTCCCCCGCAAGTTCAACCTGGGGGCTCTTCTGTTTGTGCCGAAGTTTCTGTATGCGACGGCTCAAGCGTGGCGGATCCTCGGCCAACATAAGACCGATGTGGTTGCTGGGTTTGGCGGTTATGCGAGCGCCCCGGTCTATGTTGCGGCGTGGTGGCGGAAAGTGCCCCTCGTAATTCATGAAGCAAACGCGGTACCAGGTTTCGCCAACCGGTGGGGTTCACGGTTGACACGCCATGTGCTCACCGCGTTCCCTACCCCGTCATTACCGGGCTCCCGGGTGGTGGGTATGCCGATGGCGCAAAGAATCACCCATCCCGCAAAGAAAACTAGTGTGTCCGAAGCTCGGGCATATTTTGGCCTGACACCGCGCAAAAAAACCTTGCTTGTTACAGGGGGTTCTCAGGGGGCACGCCACATTAACGAAACGGTGGTCTCTCTCGTTGCCACGGTAATCGGTGCCGGCTGGCAGGTGCTCCACATTGTGGGGGCCCACAATAAAGTTCCCAAATCGATGCCAGCAGGTTATGTGGGGCTTGCGTATTGCGACCGGATGGATCTCGCTTTTGCCAGTGCCACCGCCGTTATTTCGCGGGCGGGATCAGCCACGGTCTCCGAGATTCAACTTCTTGAGCTGCCGGCAATTTTTGTGCCATACCCCGTCGGTAATGGTGAGCAGGAAAAAAATGCGCAGGACAGCCTCGACAGGGGCGCCGCAGTTCTGGTTCGAGATGAAGACTTCACCCCGGAGACCGCCCTTCACACGGTGTGGCCACTTTTGCAGGACGAGAAGGCGCTGCGCACAATGAAAACTGCGGCATCGGGCCTTGGTCGTAGCGATGCGGCGGCTCTCATGGCGCACACCATAATCGAATCCTCCCAGAAAGAACGGTCATGAAACCAGAATTAGGGCGCGCTCTGCCCGCACACATCGGGGCGATTCATTTCATCGGGGTAGGTGGCTCTGGGATGAGTGGTATTGCGCGTGTTTTTGCCGAGCGGGGGCACCCTGTGAGCGGATCGGACCGGGCCGACTCAGAAGTGATTCAGTCGCTCAGAGGCTCCGGCATCACCATTTTTCTTGGCCATGAGCGTTCCCATGTTGAGGGTGCTGACACGGTGGTGTTTTCGAGCGCCGTGCGGGAATCTAACCCCGAATATCAGGAAGCTGTGGAGCGGGGGCTCACCATTATCCACCGCTCCGAAGCGTTGCGATGGTTACTTCAAGGGTTCCAGCCGCTGGCGATTGCTGGTTCGCACGGAAAGACGACGACCACCGCAATGGTGGCGACCTCTTTAGAGGCCGCCGGTATTGATGCCGGCTGTGTCAATGGCGGCGTGGTCAGCCAATGGGGTGTTTCTTCCAGAGATGGTTCAGATTCTCTGTTCGTGATTGAGGCGGACGAATCGGATCGTTCGTTTGTCGGATACCAACCCTCCCACGTGTTGATTACCAATATCGCACCGGATCATCTGGACTTTTATGGAACCCTGGACGCCATTTATGAGGCGTTTGAAGCGTTTGCGCGAACAGCGCAGAACAGCATCGTGTTGTGTGCTGATGATGTCGGCACAAGAGAGCTTGCGACCCGTCTAAACGGGGCCGCACCCGTGGTGACGTATGGGGTGTCCCCGGACGCGGATGTGGTGATGAGTAATGTTGTCGCTGGCCCCCGTGCAAGCTTTCAGTTGTCCTATCGGGGCCAGAGCACCTCGGTGACCCTTTCGGTTCCAGGGCGTCTGCCGGCATTGAATTCTGCGGGAGTGGTAGCCCTGCTCCTGGGCTTGGGGTTAGGGCTGGAAGAGGCAGGCCACGCGGTTTCCGGGTTCCAGGGTGCAGACCGGCGATTCCAGCACCACGGCACGCTATCGGGGGTTCGTTTCTATGACGACCACGCTCACCATCCGACAGAAGTTGCCGCTGCGCTCGAAACGGCTCGCGCCGTCGTGGGGGAGGGGAAAATTATCACATTGTTTCAGCCTCACCTGTTTTCGCGCACGCAATACATGGCGCAAGAACTTGCCGCAGCATTCGTTGAGGGAAGTGATCACACAATTTTTCTGGACATTTTTGGCTCCCGCGAAGACCCGATTGACGGTGTGACGACTCAATTAATTCTGGATCAACTTCCTGAGGGCACTTCCTACGACTTTGAACCCGATTGGGACAGAGCCTGCGCACTTGCGGTGTCAAGAGCGCAGCCGGGAGATCTAGTGTTGACGATGTCCACGGGGGATCTCTATCAAATCGTTCCTCAGCTGTTGGAGGCAAAAAGGGTTCACGATCAGGTGAAAGATGGATAGGCCAGAGGGGTTCTCACGCCAACACAAACCCTCTCGCCCGCCGGAGCGTGCGGCACGGTCGCGTCAAAAAACAGCAACCAAAACACGGGTACGGGCAGAGAAAGAAGAATTTCGTCGGTTTACTCACGCAACGCGAGTGCGACGACGCCGGTGGGGAATTTCCTTGGGAAGCTTGGGGGCCCTGGTGTTGAGTGTCGTTCTGCTGACGCTTTCACCGGCACTTTCGCTTCAAAAAGTGGTTGTTGAAGGTGCGGAGAGACTTCAACCAGGCGAGGTTGCACAGGCCCTCAACTCTCTACAGGGGGAGCCCCTGGCCAGGGTGAGCACCGAACGGGTGGGCAATGCTTTAGCACCGCTCAGCCTGATTCAGGCTTTTGAAACTCGCATTGAACCGCCCGGCACACTGGTGGTGACCATTGTGGAGCGCAAACCGATTGGCGCGGTGGCCCAGGGCAGCCAGTACAGCGTTGTGGATGCCGCGGGAGTGAAACTGTGGGAATCAGCCGCATCACCACTTGATTTGCCGATCATCCTGGTCGCGGCGGACCAAAATTCTCCCAGCTATGGCGCCGTTTCCCGCGTGTTGTTGGCCCTGCCGGACGAGCTTCTCTCGCGGGTTGACGCGATAACGGCGACAACGCTCGATGATGTCCGTTTCAGTATTCGGGGCGCATCTCACGAAGTCGTATGGGGCAGCTCGAATCGTGCGCGAGAGAAAGCAAGGGTGCTCACCGCAGCCCTCCGTGCCGCTGGGTCTGACCCCTCTCAAATAATTGATGTCACAACCCCGGAGAGCGTTGTGATTCGGGCCAAAGGCTGAGGAATCACAGGTTGAACCCGGTTCGACGACACGCCCAAGCCTTGGCCGTGGCTGGGCGAAAGACCCCGTAGCGTCAGCGCCGATAAACCTGACGATAAGTCTTATCTTCAACTAAAGCTTGAATGTTTAGCGCAAAGGAGCACCGGTGACCGGTCAAAGTAACTACCTCGCTGTCATCAAAGTGGTGGGCGTGGGTGGTGGAGGCGTCAATGCGGTTAACCGCATGATTGAGCGCGGTCTCCGAGGGGTTGAATTTATTGCTGTCAACACCGACGCACAGGCACTATTGCTCAGTGACGCCGATGTAAAGCTTGATATTGGACGCGACCTGACCCGAGGTTTGGGTGCGGGAGCTGACCCTGAAGTGGGTCGCCGGGCGGCCGAAGACCACCAAGAAGAAATCGAGCAGGCTCTTGCGGGGGCAGACATGGTGTTTGTGACCGCAGGGGAAGGTGGCGGAACGGGAACGGGCGGAGCGCCTGTCGTAGCTCGCATCGCAAAATCTATTGGTGCTCTTACCGTCGGCGTCGTCACAAAGCCTTTTTCCTTTGAAGGAAAGCGCCGGATGTCCCAAGCCGATGTGGGGGTTCAGGCACTCGAGGATGAGGTTGACACCCTCATTGTGGTGCCAAACGACCGACTGCTCGAGGTTTCGGACCGCAGCATCAGCATGCTCGAAGCTTTTGAGACAGCCGACCGGGTTCTGTTAGCCGGCGTCCAAGGAATCACCGACCTCATCACCACACCCGGGTTGATGAACCTCGACTTTGCTGACGTTAAATCCGTGATGCAACATGCGGGTACCGCTTTGATGGGGATCGGTTCGAGCAGGGGAGCCGATCGCGCCATCAAGGCGGCAGAGCTTGCGGTGGCCTCACCTTTACTGGAATCCAGCATTGAGGGCGCACATGGGGTCCTGCTTTCCATCCAAGGGGGATCAAATCTTGGTTTGTACGAAATTAATGACGCCGCAAAACTGATCGGGGAAGCTGTCCACCCCGATGCGAACATTATTTTCGGTGCGGTGATCGATGATTCGTTAGGGGATGAAGTTCGGGTCACCGTCATTGCGGCGGGCTTTGATGAATCTCAGCAGCGTTCGCGCGCGGTAGTCGAAGAACTTCCGGAGAACGAGCCCCCGGTTGCCGAAGAGTCCTGGTTACTTCCCGAGGAAGAGGAACCCAGCACACCGCAGGCCAGCCCGGTGTCCGCACGGGATGCCGCCGATGATGGTGAGCTCGACGTTCCTGAATTCCTGCGCTAAATCGTGGCGGCAGACACCCCCACGGCCCGATGGCACACGATCCAAGAACAGATAGCGGATGCCGCGAAGGCTGTGGGCCGGACGCCGGGAGACATCACGACCATTGTGGTAACGAAGTTTCATCCCTCATCGCTAGTCCGTGAGCTTGTCGCAGCTGGTGTGGAGCACGTAGGGGAGAACCGCCACCAGGAAGCCTCGGCAAAGTTTGAAGAATTACGCGATGTTCCCCTCACCTGGCACTTTGTCGGGCAGTTGCAATCCAATAAGGCTAAGGCGGTTGCCCAGTACTGTTCGGTGATTCATTCTCTGGATCGGCCCTCGTTGACGAAGAGCCTGTCCCAATCGGAAAAGGACCTCGATGTTTTTCTCGAAGTGAACCTCACCGATGTGCCAGGTCGAGGGGGTGTGGAGCCAGAGGACATGTTGTCCCTTGCGGAAGGGGTGCTGGCAACAGAAAACCTCTTGCTGCGCGGACTCATGGCCGTGGCGCCCGTCGATGAAGACCCGCGCGTGGCTTTTGATCGCGTGTTGGTGCTCCAGCAACAGTTGTGGGAGCTAGCTCCGAGGGCTACCGACCTTTCTTTGGGGATGTCTGGCGACTTTGTGGAAGCAATTTCCCGTGGCGCGACACACCTACGCATTGGAAGCGCAATTACCGGGAAACGGCCAGATCCGACCTACCCTTAACCCACCACAACGGTTGAAGGGGCACACATGTCGAATCCACTACGCAAGACCCTAGAGTTCCTAGGCCTTGCCGAAGAATCACTGGACGAACAGGGATATCAGCCTCGCGCCGCCTCACAAACGACCACTGCGCCACCGGCACAGCGAGCCACCGTTACACCGCTTCGACGCGGATCCAAACAAGGGGTGAGTGATGTGAACGAGATTCTGACGGTCCACCCACAAAAGTATGACGACGCAAGAATCATCGCAGAATCGTTTCGCGAGGGCGTCCCCGTCATCATCAACCTCACCCAAATGAGTGAATCCGAAGCTCGTCGCCTCGTTGATTTTGCGAGCGGCTTATCCCAAGGTCTTTATGGTCACATCGAGCGTGTGACCCCCAAAGTTTTCCTCCTTTCACCCTCTCACGTGCTCGTCAGTGGAGACGGTGACGGGGTGGAGTCCGAACTCGATGCTGCGCTAACAAGCTAAACCGGGCCGTTCCTCAGCTGACGAGGGAATACTGGAGTTCTCATGTCAATTATTGCTTCCGTTGTGTACTTTGCCCTTGGACTTTTTTTGTTAGCCCTCTGGGTGCGTTTTATTTTTGATTGGATACAGGTGCTCTCCCGAGGTTTTCGGCCCAAAGGACCCGTCCTGGTGGTTGCCGAGGCGGCGTATTCCGCAACCGATCGTCCCTTGACGGCGGTGCGAAAAGTGATCCCCACCATACGGTTCGGTGGTGCTGCAATTGACCTGGGATGGAGCGTTCTCATGTTTGCGACCTTTATCGCATGGTCGTTTGTGGGAAGTTTGCGCTAGATACGCCGTTTTGTCCCTGTGAGGGGTAACCTGGGGGAGGTCGAAGCGCTAAAGCGACTCGACTGAACCACTGCCGCACTATCGCAAAGGTAAAGTTTCATGGCGCTTAAACCCGAGGACATTGTCAACAAACGTTTTCAGTCCACGAAATTCCGCGAAGGTTACGACCAGGACGAGGTCGATGATTTTCTCGACGAAGTTGTCGTGGAGATTCGGCGTGTTGTGGCGGAAAACGAAGTTTATGTTCAAAAGTTGGCGGCAACAGAAGGTCGGATTGCGGAACTCCAGCGTGGCGGCCCCACGGCGAGCCCAGTGGGTGTCTCGCCCGCCGCGTCGAGCGGAGAGGTTGTTGACACAGAAAATGCCAATAACCTGCTTCAACTTGCCCGGCGCCTCCATGAGGAGCACGTGCGAGAAGGTATTCAAAAGCGCGATGAACTCATTGCGGAAGGCCACGCTCAAGCTGCCCGGATTGTTGCTGAGGCGGAGACAGACCACCGTGCCGCTGTGGCGAGACTTGAAGCGGAGCGCAGTTCCATTATTAAAACTGTGGAGGACCTCAGAGCATTTGAGCGCGAATACCGAACCAGCCTGAAGAGCTTCATCAACGAGCAGGTGCGGGGATTGGACTCGACGCTCGATTCGAACGTAGCAACACTGCCACCGGTGCCCGCGCCGGGCGCGTAAGCCGAACGCTGATACCGCCGATGCCTGAGACGAGGACTATCGCGGTACCCGAAGGTCTTTCCGGGGAGCGTCTTGACGTGGTGTTATCGCGACTCTTTGGTTTTTCGCGCTCCTTTGCGCAAGACGTCATAGACCAGGGTGGAGCGGTAGTCGAAGGGAAACCTGGTATCAAGAGCGACCGTGCGGTGGCGGGTGCGATGTTGGATGTGACGTTTGAACCTAAACGTGCCCCCACGATCGAACCCATCATTGTTGAGTCGATGAAAATTCTTTATGACGATGATGATGTCGTGGTGGTGGACAAACCGCCCGGCCTTGCCGCACACCCCGCTCCCAGCTGGGATGGTCCCACCGTTCTGGGTGCGTTAGCGGGGGCGGGCTACCGAATTTCCACCTCTGGTCCACCAGAGCGTCAAGGAATTGTGCATCGTCTGGATGTGGGCACCTCGGGGATCATGGCGGTTGCCAAATCTGAGATTGCGTACAGCAAACTGAAACGTGCCTTCAAAGCTCGCGAGATTCACAAAATCTATCGTGCGCTGGTCCAAGGACGTCCCGACCCTTCGGTGGGGACTATTGATGCCCCAATCGGGCGTCACCCCAGTTCTTCCTGGCGTTTTGCGGTCGTCTCCGGGGGCCGTGACTCCATCACACACTATGAAACTTTGGAAGCTTTTGCCTCCGCCAGCCTCCTGCGGGTGACCTTGGAGACGGGGCGGACACATCAGATACGGGTCCACATGTCAGCGCAAAAACACCCCATTGTGGGAGATACGGTTTATGGCGCAGACCCGACAATCGCGGAAAAGCTCGGGGTTACCCGGCAGTGGTTGCACGCGAGCGAACTAGAGTTTTCTCACCCTGTGAGCGGCCAGCTTGTGCACGTAGATAGCCCCATTCCTGAAGACCTTCAGGTGGCGCTTGAGCGACTTAAGCCTTAGGCGCGGGGTGTCAGTGAGCCGCTCGGCGGTGGCGGATTATCCTAGAAGCTCCCGTGAGTTATAGGAGACCTTTGTGAGCTCATCTAGCGACTCGTTTGCACACCTTCATGTGCACACCGAGTATTCGATGCTGGATGGTGCAGCAAAAGTTGCGTCACTCGTGGCGGAGGTTGCGGACCAGGGGATGCCGGCCGTTGCCATGACGGACCACGGGGTCATGTTTGGAGCTTACGAATTCTGGAAACAGGCCACGGCCGCCGGTGTGAACCCTGTGATAGGGGTCGAGGCCTACTTGACGCCTGGCACCCATCGAAGTGACAAGACGAGGGTCAAGTGGGGGAACGGGGGCGAAGACGACGTCTCGGGCGCAGGGGCCTACACTCACGTAACTCTTCTGGCAGAGACCACGGAGGGGATGCACAACCTTTTTCGAATGTCCTCGAAGGCATCACTGGAGGGGTATTACTTCAAGCCCCGAATGGACCGCGAATTGCTTCAGAACTACAGCAGAGGGGTAATCGCAACGACAGGCTGCCCAAGTTCTGAGGTGCAGACCTATTTGCGGTTAGGGCAATATGACAAAGCTGTCGCAGCGGCCGCAGAATTTAGAGAAATTTTTGGTGCTGACAACTACTTTGTCGAAATCATGGACCATGGTTTGGGAATCGAAAAGAGGGTCCTCCCGGACCTATTGAAACTCGCCAAGGACCTTGGGCTGCCACTTCTTGCAACAAATGATCTCCACTACACGACAGCTGCGGACGCCGACGCGCATGCCGCTTTGCTGTGTGTTCAATCTGGTTCCACCTTGGATGACCCCAAAAGATTCAAGTTTGATTCGAACGAGTTTTATGTGAAAACCCCGGCCCAAATGAGAGCACTCTTTTCCGATTTTCCGGAGGCCAGTGACAACACGTTGCTGATTGCCAGTAGAGCCCACGTGGAGTTTGATGAATCCGCAAATTACATGCCGATCTTTGGTGTTCCTGAGGGTGAGAGTGAAGTCAGCTTTTTCGAGAAAGAGGTGCGTCGGGGACTCGAAGTCCGCTATCCCAGCGGTGTCCCTGATCGCGTAAAGGAACAGGCTGAGTACGAAATTGGTGTGATCTCTCAGATGGGTTTCGCCAGCTATTTTCTTGTCGTGGCAGATTTCATCAACTGGGCCAAGTCTCGTGGCATTCGCGTGGGACCGGGTCGAGGCTCTGGGGCGGGCTCGATGGCTGCCTTTGCCATGAGGATTACCGAATTGGATCCGCTAAAACACGGGTTGATTTTTGAGAGATTTTTGAACCCGGATCGCGTTTCCATGCCCGACTTTGATGTCGACTTTGACGAGCGTAGGCGTGGTGAGGTGATTCGCTATGTGACCGAAAAGTATGGCGATGATCGGGTTGCACAAATCGTTACCTTTGGAACAATCAAAGCCAAGCAGGCTCTCAAAGACGCAGCCCGAGTTCTCGGACACCCCTACGGGATGGGAGAGAAGCTCACAAAGCTGATGCCCGCTGGTGTGATGGGCAAAGAAATGTCATTGCAGGCCATTGTTGATAAATCCCACGAACGTTATAAAGAGGCTGCTGACTTTCGTGCGCTGCTCGAGAGTGACTCTGAGGCCCAAATAGTTTTTGAGAGGGCTCAGGGTCTCGAAAATCTCAAGCGCCAATGGGGTGTGCACGCCGCTGGTGTCATCATGTCCTCATCACCACTGGTGGACATCATTCCGATAATGAAACGTGACCAAGACGGACAGATTGTCACGCAGTTTGATTTCCCCAGTGCCGAGGCCCTTGGTCTGGTCAAAATGGATTTTCTGTCCCTGAGAAACCTGACCATCATCGATGATGCCCTCGATAACATCGAGCTCAATCGCGGCCATCGCCCTGTGCTCGAAGAATTAGATCTTGATGATGTTTTGGCCTATGAACTCATGAGCCGGGGGGATACCCTCGGGGTTTTCCAACTCGATGGTGGCCCGATGCGGGGTTTGTTGCGTCTACTCAAACCCGACACTTTTGAGGACATTTCTGCTGTTCTCGCCCTCTATCGCCCGGGGCCGATGGGGGCGGATTCCCACACCAACTATGCCCTGCGAAAAAATGGACAGCAGGACATTTCCCCGCTGCATCCGGAACTCGCGGGGGCATTGGAAGAAATTCTCGGGGGAACTTACGGACTCATTGTCTACCAAGAGCAGGTTATGGAAATTGCCCAGAAGCTTGCCGGTTATACGTTGGCCCAGGCAGACCTGTTACGACGGGCGATGGGGAAAAAGAAGAAACAAGAACTTGATGTTCAGTTTGAAACCTTCCGTCAGGGAATGCGCGACAATGGCTTCTCCGACGCCTCCGTAAGTGCACTGTGGGAAGTGTTGGTGCCATTCTCTGATTACGCTTTCAACAAGGCGCATTCGGCTGCCTACGGGATGATTTCCTACTGGACTGCCTATCTGAAAGCCCATTTTCCCGCCGAATACATGGCGGCACTACTGACCAGTGTGAGCGACCAGAAAGACAAGTCAGCGATCTACCTCAACGAGTGTCGCCGGATGGGCATTCAGGTGTTGCCACCGGACGTCAATGAGTCCATTGCCACCTTTAGTGCTGTGGGTGAAGACATTCGTTTTGGCTTAGCGGCCATTCGCAATGTGGGGGTGGGTGTGGTCGATTCAATTCGCACCTGCCGAGAAGCGAAAGGCAACTTCGTTTCATTCCACGATTTTGTGAAGAAAGTTCCCTCCACCGTGCTCAATAAGCGCTGCGTCGAGTCGCTCATCAAAGGTGGCGCCTTTGATCAACTTGGTCACACCCGACGCGCGCTTTTTGATATTCACGAAAATACCATCGAAGCCGCATCAAAAGATAAAAAAGCGGAGGAGCACGGTCACGTAGGTTTCGACTTTGACAGTCTCTTTGAGGAAAACGGCACCGCTCCAACGTCGGTCGTGCCAGATCGGCCGGAATGGCCCAGGAAGGAACTCCTCGCGTTGGAGCGCGAAATGTTAGGACTCTACGTGTCCGACCATCCTCTGGCCGGGCTGGAGAGAGTCATCGGCCAAGAGGCTGAAGTGACCATTGCCGAGTTGCTCCTCCAGGACCGTGAAGATGGGGACATTGTCACCATTGCAGGCTTAATCACCGGGGTGAACCACCGCGTGGCACGGTCGAGCGGTAACCCTTACGCACAGGTCACCATCGAAGACTTCGGCGGTGAGCTTGCCGTCATGTTTCTGGGAAAAACCTACAAGAATTACCAGACGGATCTCCTGGAGGACACCATTGTGGCCCTCCGTGGCCGAGTTTCAAACCGTGACGACGGCTTGGGTCTCCACGCGGTGGAGCTCACTCCTTTGTCGGTCACCACACAGAGAAATGACGAACCCCTGGTGTTGACGGTGCCGGAGCACTTTGCCACACATGACAAGTTGACGGCGCTTGATGCCGCATTATCTCGACACGAGGGAGAATCTCAGGTTCGACTGCGCCTTGTGAATTCTGGGGTTGCGCGGATCTTTGAGCTTCCTCGGACCGTCAATATCTCGTTGGATTTAATCGGGGAAGTGAAAGGCGTGTTGGGCGCCGACTGCCTAAGCGTTTAGAGCGCGACAGACCTGCCATAACCCTTTTGGTGATAAACCAAAGGGTCTTGGTCAGGGCCGATTTCGCCGCCCACAATTCGGACCGCGACCATTCCCGCAAACTCCACTTCCACGCGTTCCACCACGGTTGCTTCTACCCAAGCGCTGACACCCTTCAGGAGGGGGAGTCCCTCTGGACCCGGACCCCAGTGATCTCCCACAAATCTGTCGCTGGCTTCGCCAGCCATCTTTTGGGCAAGTTCGTGGGAATCAGTCCCAAGAAAATGGAGCAGAACTTTTGCCCCCTTCTTCATGGCGGACCAGGAGCTAGCGGTTTGAGACATGTTGAAACTTGCCAGAGGTGGAGACGCGGCAAGTGACGCCACCGACGTTGCCGTAAAACCTGTGGGGGAACCATCAGACTTCAGCAAGGTAATGACGCAGAGGCCAGCGCTGTGGCGTCGAAAAGCTTCAAGAAAAACTTGGGAAGGGGAAAGAGACTCGGTGGTATTCACGTGCTCTACCCTAACCCGCCCACCTTAAGGAAAAGTCCAGCGCCCGGCTACGATAGTAAGGACATGATTCGCCTCCTAGACCTCCGCGGCCTGAACATCACACTTTCCACAGTGAAGGGCTTTGTGCCCCGCTCTGCAGTGAATGAATCCGGCACCCACGCCGTGGTGGAAAAACTGATGGAAGACGTGCGGCGCGAGGGTGTTAAAGCTCTCATTGACCAGGCGCGAGAATTTGACCAGGTGGAAGACCTAGACCCCATTGTGGGCAAAAAAGAGCTGACACAAGCAGCCGCAGGCCTTGATGGTGACCTCAAAGCAGCCATCCAAGAATCCATTCGCCGGGTCCGAGCGGTGTCTGAAGATTCTCTTCCGGGTCCGTCTACTACCGAGTTTCACACAGGAGGAAGCGTCACCACCCGCTACGTGCCTGTGACCCGTGCTGGGGTGTACGTGCCGGGCGGAAAAGCCGTGTACCCCTCGAGCGTGATCATGAACGTGGTGGCTGCCCAAGCTGCGGGGGTCGCAGAAATTGTCCTGGTCTCGCCCCCACAATCGGATTATGACGGGCGTATTCACCCCACCATTTTGGCGACAGCGGAGTTGTTGGGTGTCACCGAGATATATGCACTGGGGGGTGCGGGGGCTATTGCGGCTTTGGCATGGGGAGTCCCGGGAATAGGCCTGGAACCGGTGGCCATGATTACCGGGCCTGGGAACCGTTACGTGGCTGCAGCCAAAAGGGCGGTCAAAGGTGTGGTGGGGATTGACTCAGAAGCGGGACCGTCTGAGATTGGCATTATTGCCGATGACACAGCCCACCCGGAGTTCATCGCGGCAGACCTCATTTCTCAAGCAGAGCACGACGAATTTGCGTCTGCTGTGTTGATGACTAACTCTATGGAGCTTGCTGAGCGCGTCACACTGGCCCTGGAACGACGCGTCCCCGAGATGCGTCACCGGGAGCGCATTGAGGCCGCCCTTCGCGGCGAACAATCGGCACTCGTGGTGTGTGATTCCCTGGAGCATGTTGTGCTGCTCTCCAACGCCACCGCCCCTGAGCACCTCGAAGTAATGGTTGATCGCCCGGCGGAAATACTGGATGACCTTGTCCATGCTGGCGCAATCTTTGTTGGCGATTACACCCCGGTGAGTGCGGGGGATTATTCCGCGGGCTCCAATCACGTGTTGCCCACCCACGGGACCGCGGCGTTTAGCTCAGGCTTATCGCCGATGACTTTCCTTCGAACCCAGCAAATCATTGAATATGGCAAGGACGCGCTCTCCCACATTGCCCCGCACGTCGAAACTTTCGCACACGCGGAAGACTTGCCGGCCCATGCTGAGGCAATTGCTGAACGTTTCGTTGAACGCCTCGATTCGGGTTCCGGGGAATAGGCTGAGAGCCGATGTATTGTCCCTTCTGCCGACACCCGGATTCTCGTGTCATCGATTCGCGAACGAGTGATGATGGCCTCTCCATTCGACGACGACGCCAATGCCCTGAATGCCTGCGTCGCTTTTCAACATTGGAGACAGCCAGCTTGAGCATCATCAAGCGCAGCGGAGTGACAGAGCCGTTTTCTCGAGAGAAAATTGCCGCGGGTGTGAAGAAAGCTTGCCAGGGCCGCCCGGTGACGGATCAGGATCTTGCTCAGCTCGCCCAGCGAGTGGAGGAAAGCATTCGCCAAACAGGAGCCTCTCAGGTGGATGCCAACGAAATTGGGTTGGCGATTCTGGAGCCACTGCGCGAACTCGACGAGGTTGCCTATCTTCGTTTTGCGTCGGTGTACCAGGCTTTCGAAAACCTTGAAGATTTTGAGGAAGCAATCGTCTCTCTCCGAGTGCCCGCTCTGGAGCCCTCGGAGGATAAGTGATGTACTCCCTGTTGTTTGCGCTTCTGAAAAGGTTTGACCCTGAAGTTACCCACCATTGGGGGATGGCGGTCGTTCGGCTCGCAGGGTTGCCTTTCGTTCGGCAGTTCTTGCGCAAGCGCACAGCGCCCGATGCTCTTCTTTCCACCAAAGCATTAGGTTTCACTCTGGGGTCACCGGTGGGCTTGGCGGCAGGTTTTGACAAAAACGCTGTCGCGGTTCGGGGTTTCTACGCTCTGGGTTTTGACCATGTTGAAGTGGGCACAGTCACCGCAGTGCCACAGCCGGGAAATCCCAAACCACGGCTCTTTCGTCTACCGGCCGACTCAGCGCTCATCAACCGAATGGGATTCAATAACGACGGCGCCGAAGTTGTGGCAACCAGGCTCGCGGCGTTACGCCACTGGGGGGGAAATCTTCCCATCATTGGGGTCAACATTGGAAAAAGCCGTGTCACCGATTTGGCAGAGGCCACGGCGGACTATGTGGCAAGCGCGACCCTGCTGGCGCCGCACGCGGATTACCTGGTGGTGAATGTTAGTTCCCCGAACACTCCGGGGCTCCGGGGGCTTCAAGAAGTGGGGACACTGAAACCCTTGTTGAAAGCTGTGGCCGCAGCTTCAGGAGACACGCCACTGTTGGTCAAAATTTCTCCGGATATCGATGACAAGGCTGTTGGCGATATCGCGGCGGTGGTGATGGATCTGAAACTTGCGGGAATTATTGCCACCAATACGACAACGTCACGGGAGGGTCTTGTAACTCGCCAGGACTCGGTGGCAACGATGGGGGAGGGCGGCCTCTCCGGGACGCCCCTCAAGGAAGCTTCGCTCCGAATTCTGACGCTGTTGCGTCAAACTTTGCCCCGCGAAAAAGCGGTGATCAGCGTGGGCGGGATTTCTACCGGCGCCGATGTCAAGGACCGCCTCGATGCGGGAGCAACACTGGTTCAGGCGTACACAGGTTTTGTTTACCGGGGACCTTTGTTCGCTGCTCACCTGACGCGGGAGCTTGCAGGGAGTGTTAGCGGGGCCCCTCACCGCGTGTGACCTGGGCCTTTGGCAGGCGTAAACCGCGCATCTGCAACGACCGCATTGCCGCATACCAGCGCACCCCGGTTTCTACTTTGTCTGCTCCGTATTTGGCACGGAGGCCCTTCCTCACGAGGTGACCGGCGATGGAGGCATCGATGATGGTCAGGACGAAGAATGCCCACAGAACCACAATGGCGATGAACTGAGCCTGAATCGACGGCAAGAAAGTCGCAATAATCACGGCAAACATGATCGGAATCAAAAATTCCCCAAAACTCCACCGTGAATCTACATAATCCCGAACCCATTTCCGCTGTGGACCCTTGTCTCGAACGGGGAGGTAACGCTCTTCACCTGCCGCAAGCCCGAGGCGCGCGCGTTCGCGTTCTTTGGAGAGACGGGCCCGTGCTTCTTTGCGGTCATTGCTCACCAACGGCCTGCGCAATTCAGCTTCACGGTCTCGCCGGCGGGGAGTGGGACGGCCTTTACCTACGTCGGCATCGCTCTCTGGCATAGGGGAGTCGCTCTTACTCACGGGCATAATCCTTCTTTTGGGTGTCTCTAGAGTACCGGGAGCGCTCACAGGAGAAAATCACGGCGTGGATGCTCAGCTTCAATTCACCAAAGCGCCCTACAATTAGACCAGGAGGAACACCATGACAGATACTCTTTCCACCACCCACAACGTCTCTTTGACGGACACCGCCGCTTCCAAGGTAAAAAACCTCCTGGAGCAAGAAGGACGGGACGACCTGCGCCTTCGCGTTGCCGTGCAGCCTGGTGGATGCTCAGGGCTGATTTACCAGCTTTTCTTTGACGAGCGATTGACGGAAGACGACCTCGTGCGCGACTTTGATGGTGTTGAGGTAGTGGTCGACAAAATGAGTTCGCCCTACATCGATGGGGCCTCCGTGGATTTTGAAGACACCATCCAGAAACAAGGTTTCACAATTGACAATCCCAATGCTCAGGGCTCCTGTGCATGCGGGGACAGTTTCAGCTAACTTCCGCGATGATGCTGAGACAAGGACGCGTTAGTGCGTAACGTAGAATTGTTAGGCCCGTTCGAGGAAAACAACGGTGAAAGGTACGCAGTGCGCCAGAGATTCACACGCGGGTTAAAAGGCGCGTCAGTCCTTACCCTGGTAGCCCTTGTCTTAGCGGGCTGCACTCAGCAGTCAATGTTGGGGTGGATGCCCACACAGCGCGGTCTGACAAACCAGGTGGATCGGGTCATTGACCTGTGGGTTGTGTCGTGGATTGTGTTGCTAATTGTCGGTGTTATCACCTGGATTTTGATTATTTGGGCCGCTGTTGTGTATCGCCGCCGTAAGGGCCAGACCGGATTGCCCGCCCAATTGCGCTACAACATGCCAATCGAGACGTTCTACACCGTGGTTCCGTTGATTCTGGTGTTGGGACTTTTCGCTTTCACAGCGCGCGACCAAATCGAAATTGAGAGCCCACTGCCGGACCCCGATGTGTCGATCGAGGTTTACGGCAAGCGTTGGGCGTGGGATTTCAACTACCTGAACGAGAATGTTTACTACGCGGGAATTCAAGCGCAAGAGCTTCCTGGGGGAAGTGTTGACACTGAGGTGTTGCCAAAGATATACCTGCCGGTAGATCAAAAAGTCGAAATCAAGATTGAGTCCCGCGACGTCATTCACTCCTTCTGGATCATTGATTTCTTGTACAAGAAGGACATGATTCCCGCTCGCACCAATTATTGGTACTTCATCCCGCAGGAAGAAGGCATATTCCGGGGTAAGTGTGCGGAGCTGTGTGGGGAGTACCACTCGCTGATGTTGTTTGAAGTCCACGTGGTATCGCAGGCGGAGTACAACCGTCAAATGTCGATGTTGCGCGCGGATGGCAATGTCGGACGTTTGGGTCCTGAGTTGAACACATTACAAAATTTGCCCGGAACGACCCCCGCAAGTGAAAGGGAAGAGTAGAAATGACCCAGACTGCACCCCGACCTACTGTTACGGAAGTTCCCCCGGGGCTTTCCAATCCCAGTGTTGCCCGCAAAGGAAACGTCTTTGTTGACTGGCTGACGACCACTGATCACAAAAAAATTGGGTACCTGTACCTGATTACCTCCTTCGCCTACTTCCTCATCGGTGGCGTGATGGCCTTGGTCATCCGTGCACAGCTGTTCGCCCCGGGTCTCGAAGTTGTCGCCACAAAAGAGCAGTACAACCAGCTTTTCACCATGCACGGCACCATCATGCTGCTGATGTTTGCCACGCCCCTTTTCGCGGGTTTCGCCAACGTTTTGATGCCTCTGCAAATTGGTGCACCCGATGTTGCGTTCCCTCGTCTCAACGCCCTCGCCTACTGGTTCTTTAGTTTTGGCTCACTGATCGCGGTAGCCGGGTTCTTGACCCCACAGGGTGCGGCGTCGTTCGGTTGGTTTGCGTACACACCACTCTCCAGTCAAACGTTCTCACCGGGTCTTGGTGGAAATATGTGGGTCTTTGGTCTGGCCTTGAGCGGTTTTGGAACGATTTTGGGTGGAGTGAACTTCATTACCACCATCATCACCATGCGTGTTCCTGGTATGACCATGTGGCGGATGCCGATTTTCACCTGGAACACACTCGTTACGTCGATCCTGGTCTTGCTGGCGTTCCCCGTGCTCGCGGCTGCCATGTTTGCACTCGGTAGCGACCGGGTGTTTGGGTCCCACGTTTATGATGCCGCGAATGGTGGCGCCATTCTTTGGCAACACCTTTTCTGGTTCTTTGGGCACCCCGAGGTGTACATCATCGCGTTGCCGTTCTTTGGAATTGTGTCCGAAATCTTCCCCGTGTTTAGCCGGAAACCGATTTTTGGTTACAAAACCCTCGTGTACGCGACCATCGCGATCGGGGCGTTGTCGATGACGGTGTGGGCTCACCATATGTATGTCACAGGGTCCGTGTTGCTGCCGTTCTTTGCCTTGATGACAATGTTGATTGCGGTCCCCACCGGTGTGAAGATATTCAACTGGATCGGAACACTATGGCGGGGTTCGGTCACGTTCGAAACCCCCGTCGTTTTTGCTCTCGGATTCCTCATCTCCTTCGTGTTTGGCGGTTTGACCGGGGTAATCCTTGCGTCACCACCGCTGGACTTCCACGTTTCTGATTCCTACTTTGTGGTGGCTCACTTCCACTATGTGGTGTTTGGCACGGTGGTGTTCGCCATGTTTGCTGGCTTCTACTTCTGGTGGCCCAAGTTCACCGGGAAAATGTTGAATGAATCGCTTGGTCACATCCACTTCTGGATATTGTTCGTAGGTTTCCACATGACCTTCCTCATTCAGCACTGGCTTGGGGTTATGGGAATGCCGCGTCGTTACGCGACCTACCTGCCAGAGGATGGCTTTACCTGGATGAATCAGCTCTCGACTGTCGGATCTATTTTCTTGGCGCTCTCGATGATTCCGTTCTTGTTGAACGTTTATGTAACCGCGCGCAGTGGTCAAAAGGTGACCGTGAATGACCCGTGGGGTTATGGTCGTTCCTTGGAGTGGGCTACCAGCTGTCCTCCTCCGCGACACAACTTCACGTCGATTCCTCGGATCCGGTCCGAGTCGCCAGCGTTCGACCTCAATCACCCTGAGATTGATTTGCCAGCAATCGAAAGAGAAAAAGTGACGTCATCTGCGAGGAAATCGTAGTTCATGAAGACCAATATTGTTCTTCTGTGGGTTTTGACCGCGTACTTTGCTGTGTTGGCAGCGGTGTACACGGTCTGGTCTCTGATTGACTCGCAGGCGGTGGAGTGGATTGGCACTCTGGCGATAGGCCTCAGTGGTGTCTTGACTGTCTTTATTGCGTTTTTCTTGCAAGTCCAGCTCAAAAACCAGGGCGGGGTCCTCCCCGAGGACCGTCTTGACGGGGAAATCGACGAAGGTGACCCTGAGTTGGGTTTCTATAGTCCGTGGAGCTGGTGGCCGGTGATGTTGGCGGCGGGTGCGGGAATCGCGATACTCGGTTTTGCTGTGGGGACCTGGGTAGCGTTCTATGCCATTCCGTTTGTGGTGATTGCGATTATCGGCTGGACGTACGAGTATTATCGGGGATATTTTGCCCGCTGACACCCTTGTGGTGCGAGAGGCGACACTCGATGATGCTCATCGGGTGAGTGTCTTGGCGACAAAACTGAGCCATCGGGAAAAACTTGACCAGGAGGCTTTTGCGGTTGCCTTTGCCGAAGCTCTCGCAGATTCACCGCGCACTTTGCTGCACATTGCGGAGATCGATGGTGACATTGTCGGGTATGCGTTGACGACCATCAACACACTGCTGTACACCAATGGTCCCTCTGCGCAATTGCAGGAAATTGTGGTGGATGACAGTCAAGTGACCACCGGCGTAGGAACAGCCCTGGTTCGGGCCGTAGAGGATGCCTGCACCTCATCGGGAGTAGTTCAACTCACTGTTGCTTCACGCCGTGCTGGAGGCTTCTATGACCGCCTCGGGTACACGCAACAGGCGGAGTACATGCGTAGGGTCTTTTAGCACCCCTCACACCCGCAGTACCCACCTGCGATCACAGTCGCACCAGGCTCACCAGTTGCTCACGTTTGTCCTTTCTTATTGGCCCCTGGACAGCTCTGAAGCAGTCCGCACCCCAGCGTGTGGCAGGGGAGAGGTACGAAACCGGTGGGCAGAGTACACCGAGTGGTGCGGACAACGCAGAGGCAGTACGACACGCTTCCGCCGGGAGAAATTGCTCGTGTTAACCCAGTGATGGCGACCCCCTCAGGAGCCGCCATCACAGGATAAGTGTTGCCTAGTGGCGTGAGTCTTCGAGCTCTTTTGCACCAATAGGCTCAACGCGGTCTTCGAAGAACCACCGTGACATGCTGGCACGGAGCCTGGTTCCCACCGTGATTTTGCCCTGATTGTTGGGGCGCACGGTGAGGGGCTGGTACTCGGTGTAATCCAGAAGCTTCCATCGTTCGTAGTCGGAAAGCTGCTCGTGGACTTCGATGTACTCGCCACCGGGCAACCGAACGATGCGTCCGCTTTCATAGCCGTGGAGCGCAATTTCTCTGTCTTTTCTTTGCAGAGCCAGACAGGTGCGCTTGGTGATGATGTAAGCGGCAACGGGGGAGACAAAGAACAGCACTTGGAGGGTGGTAATCACTCCCTCGATGCTCAGCCCGAAGTGGGTGGCAATGAGGTCCGAGCTCGCGGCAGCCCACAGGACGGCGTAGAAAGTTACACCAGCAGCACCAATTCCCGTGCGGGTGGGGGCGTTGCGGGGACGGTCGGCGATGTGGTGCTCACGCTTGTCGCCGGTAACCCATGCTTCAAAGAAGGGATACAACGCCACGGATACCAACAACACGATCAACACGACGGTCGGAACCAGGATGTTCATCGGCCAGGTGTACCCGAAGGCCACAAATTCCCAGCCTGGCGGTATCAGCCTCAACGCGCCGTCAGCAAAGCCGATATACCAGTCCGGTTGTGTCCCCGCCGAAACAGGGGACGGATCGTAGGGTCCGTAGTTCCATATCGGGTTGATGGTGAAGAGGGAAGCAATCAGCATGATCACACCGAAGACCAGGAAGAAGAAACCCCCAGCTTTCGCCGCAAACACGGGAAGCACCGGCGAGCCCACAACATTGTCATTGGTTCTTCCGGGACCCGCGAACTGGGTGTGCTTGTTCACGATGAGCAACACCATGTGAATGGCAAGTGTGGCAATTAAAATGGCCGGTAACAACATGATGTGCAACACGTAGAGCCGCTGGATTACATCGACCCCCGGGAACTCATCCCCAAAGAACAGGTAGGACATCCAGACGCCAACAACCGGGAAAGCTTTGATCATTCCATCAATGATGCGCAAACCGTTACCGGAGAGCAGGTCATCGGGGAGGCTGTAGCCGGTGAAGCCAAGAGCCATTGCAAGAACAAAAAGCAGGAACCCTACGATCCAGTTGAGCTCACGAGGCTTGCGGAAGGCGCCGGTGAAGAACACCCGCAACATGTGAAGCCCAATGGCGGCCACAAACAGCAGAGCAGACCAGTGGTGAACTTGGCGCATGAGCAAACCGCCCCGCACATCAAAGGAGATGTCGAGTGCCGTGTGGTAAGCCACCGACATTTCGATGCCCTTCAACGGCAGATAGGAACCGTCGTATTCGACCTCTGTCATGGACGGGTCATAGAAGAAGGTCAAGAATGTGCCAGAGATCAGCAGAACAACAAAGCTATAAAGCGCAACCTCGCCGAGCATGAAAGACCAGTGGTCGGGGAAAATTTTCCGACCCAGAGTCTTTACCGCTGTGGACGCGCTGGTGCGCTCATCGACATAGTTTGCGGCCCACCCGGTGAACCGCATTCCGCGTCCAGGCTCTGTCGCAGTGTTATCGAGTGTGTTGGTCATAGTTCACGCTCCCAGAAACTTGGCCCCACCGGTTCGGTGAAGTCGCTTTGTGCTACTAGGTATCCTTCCGCATCAATGGTGATAGGAAGCTGTGGAAGAGGCCTGGCGGCGGGTCCGAAGATTACTTCGCACTCGTTAGCCACGTCGAACTCCGATTGGTGACACGGGCAGAGAAGGTGGTGGGTCTGTTGTTCATACAGTGCTACAGGGCATCCCACGTGGGTACAAATCTTGGAATAGGCCACAATTCCCTGGTAGGACCAGGAGGCCCGCTCAGCACTTTCGTTCAATTCGTCCACAGGGAGCCGCATCAATAACACCGCTGCTTTTGCTTTTTCTTCCAGCCGGTGCTTTTCAAGCTCCATGAGCCCTTCGGGAACAACATGGAAAGCGGACCCGATAGTGACCTCGGAGGCCTTGATCGGAACACCGGAGGGGTCTTTCGCCAGGCGGACACCTTCGGCCCACATGGTCTGTTTCATCAGGGCAATGGGGTCCTTGGCAGGTGCAAGGTCCCGAAAGAGGACGACCGCGGGAATAGGGGTCGCAATAAGGGCTCCGACAAGGGTGTTACGCACCAAAGAGCGCCTTGTAAAGCCTGATTCCTTGTTGGCCTGAGAAAACATCTCTACGGCAGTTTTCCGGGTCTCTTCATCCCCTCTGGTGGGGTGACGCTCTTCCACCAGTTCGTGACCGTGCATGAGGGATTTGGCCCAGTTGACAGCACCAATACCGACCCCGAGCAGCCCAACAGCAAGCCCCAACCCTACGAACATGTTGTTGAGACGAACAGACCGCATGTCGCCGGGAATGATGGGGAACACCACGTAGGCCACCGCAGCAATCAGTGAACCCACGATCGAGAGGGTGAAGAACAGGGCAATCCTGCGCTCAGCCTTTTTTTCTTCCCGAGGGTCAAGGTCGGTGACACGTTGGTGTTCAGGCTCCAAGCCTGGGTTGCTCACAGAGTTGGAGGTAACGACAGCGGTGCCGGGGTCATTTTCTTCCGGCATTTCGCTGGTGACGAGATCAGAGCTGGGGGGCCTCTGCGCCATGTCGAGTGTCCTTCCGACCTAGTTGGAACGTGCGGTGAGCCAGATGGCAACAGCGATTAGGCCACCGAGACCAATGAGCCAAATAAACAGACCCTCGGACACGGGTCCCAGACTACCGAGCGAAAAACCTCCGACGGAGGGGTTTTCATCCATGTAGTTCAAGTAGGAGATGACATCGTTCTTTTCCTCGGGGGAGAGGTTCATGTCATTGAAAACTGGCATGTTTTGCGGACCGGTCACCATGGCGGCGTAAACATGGATGGGCTGCAAGTCCCGCAGATGGGGTGCGTACTTGCCTTCCGTGAGCGCGCCACCGGCGCCGGCAACGTTGTGACACATCGCACAGTTGACACGGAAAAGTTCCGCACCGTTTGCAACGTCACCTTCGGCGTCGTAGTACTGGGGATCGGGCAATCCGGGGCCAGGGGCCAACGACGCAACCCAGGCGGCCATGGCGTCCGTCTGTGGCTGAGTGAACTGAACAGGTTTGACGGCTGCTTGTGGACCAGAGGCAGCCATCGGCATGCGGCCGGTACCAACCTGGAAGTCCACAGAAAGGGCGCCAACACCGATCACTGAGGGCCCAGCTTCACTGCCCTCACCACTCATTCCATGGCAGCTTGCGCAGTTCGCCATGAAAAGCTTTTCCCCTTCGTTGACGAGCGCCTCGGCCGCTAGGGGTGTGGTCTCCGCATGGGCAATACCCGCACTCGTTGCCGCATAAGCACCGCCGGTAGCGAAAAGACCAACGACCAACAACAAAACGCCCATCAGGGGATGGCGGCGACCGGTGTGACGAGAGGGCTTAGACATTGCGCTTTTCGTATCCTTTTCGACTATTGAAGAACGTAAATTACGAGGAACAGACCAATCCACACCACGTCAACGAAGTGCCAGTAATAGGAAACCACAATTGCACTGGTCGCCTCGCGGTGTGTGAACGTTTTCACGGCATATGCACGGCCAATTACCAGCAAGAAGGCAATTAATCCGCCAGTAACGTGAAGACCGTGGAAACCGGTAGTGAGGTAAAACGCTGACCCGTAGGCATCAGAGGCAAGCGTGACCCCTTCGGAAACCAATACGGCGTACTCATACACCTGACCGGCGACGAAAATTGCCCCCATTACGTAGGTCAAAAAGAACCATTCGATCATTCCCCACTGGGTGGGCTTCCAACCGGTGGCACGGGGCTGCAGACGCTCTGCCGCAAAAACCCCAAACTGCGCAGTCACGCTGGAGAGCACCAAAATGGTGGTGTTTACGAGGGCAAAAGGAACATCGAGCAGGCCGGTGTTGAATTCCCACAGCTCTGGAGAGGTTGACCGGAGGGTGAAGTAAATCGCGAACAAACCTGCGAAAAACATCACCTCACTGCCCAACCACACGACCGTGCCCACAGCAACAGTGTTGGGTCGGTTAACGGCAGGCACAGACAAACCTTGGGTTAGAGATGCGCTAGTCACCCCTCTATTATGCCTGATGCCTACCTGGGGCTTTGCTCCACGACATGCTGGGAATTTGCCCCGTATTATGGTTTTTATGCCTTCTGACTTTTCGTGGCCCCGTGTTTTGGCACAGCTCCTTGAGGGCAAAGACCTGACTGTTTCTGGTGCCAGCGAGGCAATGCACGCTGTCATGTCCGGAAGTGTTACGGATGCGCAGTTGGCAGCGTTCTTGATCGCGTTGCGTGCCAAAGGCGAATCGGTGGAGGAAATTGTGGGGTTTCGCGACGCTATCGTGAACAGCGCTGTCCCTCTGTCCCTCGACCCGATGGTTCTTGACATTGTGGGGACCGGGGGAGACCCCTACGGCGCAGTGGTGAACGTCTCCTCCATCGCCTCGATTGTCGCAGCAGCAGCGGGAATACCGGTTGTGAAGCACGGTAATAGGGCTGCAAGCTCCGCCTCTGGGGCGAGTGACGTACTGAGTGAGCTCGGGCTCAACCTAGATTTGGACGCTCAGGGTGTGGCGCGTGTTTTTGCCGAAGTGGGAATCACGTTCGTGTTTGCCCAAAAATTCCACCCAGGATTCAAAAATGCGGCGACCGCGCGCAAAGAGATCGGCATTCCCACGGTGTTCAACATCCTGGGCCCACTGTGTAATCCCGTCAGGCCAGAAGCCTCTGCGGTGGGGGTGAGCGACGCTGCTCGCCTTCCCCAGGTTGCTGGCGTTTTCCAGATTCGCGGCGCAACAGCCCTGGTGTATCGCGGTGACGATGGGATAGATAAGTTGACGACAACGGGGCATTCGAAAGTCTTAGAGGTCTCTCGGGGTCGGCTCCACGAACACAGCATAAATTCTGTGGAATTGGGGCTCGCGAAGGCGAAACCCGAGGACATTCTGGGCGAGGGACCTGCGCATAATGCAGCGCTCGCTCGCGCGGTGCTGGCGGGGGAGCCAGGACCGGTGAGAGACATTGTGGTCCTCAATGCCGCCGCGGGACTGGTGGCGTTTGCTTTGGCAGAGGATCACGCCCAGCAGGAACGCCCGCTACTTGAGCGCCTAGCGGAGAAAGTGTCGGTGGCTCAGGAAACTATCGACTCGGGTGCTGCTGCCACCAAGCTCACAGAGTGGGCGACGTCGACTCGGCAGTCCTAAACGATGGGGGTTTTTCACCCTATTGCGTTTCAGCAGCTCGTGACCAGCGTGCTGACACGACGATGATGCTGACAAGCAAGATGATTTCTACAATGCTGGCCACAACGTAATAGGCCCATTCACCCACGGCACCACCAGCGACGGTGATTGCAAAAAGACTGGCCACCGTGATGTTGAGAATTCGATTAGGGGAGCGGGGCAGAATTACCGACAGGGGAATCATCAGCGTGGGAATCAGCACATAAATAATCACCCCGAGCAGAAAAGACGGTCCAATTTCGAATACGAAAATCGTCCCACTCTCGATTTGTTCCCGCACATCAGAGCGATACAGGCTGAAGAGGTCGACGAACGCGACGGCGATAATCGTGGCAACCCACAGAGAGGCAAGGAAGACACGAAGGGAAAGTGTGCGGCTAATGGCGGCGGGAATCATGGGGAGCTCCTTTGTTTACGGGTGTAAGACAATAACACTAGCCTTACAGGTGTAAAAACGCAATAATGTCGCGTATGAGCAAAAAATCACGATTGACGAGGGAACGGATTGTGGAGGCCGCAATCGCGGTTGCTGATCGTGGGGGGATTTCCGCTGTGAGCATGCGCAACGTTGGTTCGGAGCTGGGCGTTGAAGCTATGTCCCTCTATCACTATGTGGCAAACAAGGAGGGGCTGCTTGACACGTTGTCCGAACATGTCTTTTCTCAGATTGTCATGCCCGACGAGGGGACACCCTGGCGGGAAGCGCTGGAAACTCGAGCGTTCTCTGCAAGATCTGTGTTGTCGGCTCATCCCTGGGCGGTGGGAATGATCGAATCCCGCCCTATACCTGGACCAGCTTTACTCGAACATCATGATCGGGTCATCGGCTGTCTGATGGGTGCTGGATTCGAACCCGTGGTCGCTTCGCAGGCGTTTGCGGTCGTTGATGCCTTTATTTATGGATTTGTCCTGTCCGAAACGACGATGCCGTTTGACATGAGGGAGGGTGCCGAGATGGAGTATGCGGCGGAGATAGCCCCGGACGCAGAAAAATATCCTCACCTGGCAGCGAACCTGGCAGCACTGCAGGCCACCGGGAACTTTGCATTTTCTGACGGTTTTCGCGTGGGAATAGATCTCATACTGGACTCGCTAGAGGTGAAGTTAGGGGAGAGGGGCTAGCGCAATGCTTGCGGAGACCTTGTGACATTTCCCTCCACCAAACTGACATAATATAGATTATCGGACACTACAGATATCTCTGGGACTCCCGAATCAGGGCGGGCAAGTGTGCTGGCTCGTAAGGGTCTGCCCCTGATTCGACCTCTTCTGCTGTGAACCAGCCCCAGCCGGTGACATCAATATGTTCTTCTGGCGTCCAAAAAGTGGACGTTGGTTCAAAGCGTGGCGTGGCGACAAAGAAATATTCTGCATAGCCGCGGTTGTGGTCAGCTTCGTCCCAGGCGACATCAAATTCATAGGTCCAAATCGGTGTGGAAACCACCGAAAGCTTCTGTCCGGTTTCTTCAAAAATTTCGCGATGGGCTGCCTCGAGGTGACTCTCTCCCGGATCGACACCACCGCCAGGGGTAATCCACCGGGTAAAGCGACTGGTGTCTGGTGCTGTTGTGTTGAACAGCAAAACAGAGCCGTGGGGGTCCATTACGAGCACCCGGCTTGTGAGCCGGAGACGGTTTGCCGCAGTCACCGGAGGTTACGTTCTAAAACTTGAGGTGTCGCCTACCAAACGAGTGTGGTCATCGGGAATGTCCTCGACACAGGCAAGGGCAACCTCGGCAGCGAATTCCTCGACGTTGTAGAGCTTCCCCACCTGTTCCTTGCGCTGCTCGATTACGCCAGGGTTTGCTCGGTTCAGCAGGGTGGCCGTCACGGTGCCCTCAATCATGTCCCCGGAGACCACGACAAACCCGATACCGCGCTGGGTGAGGTCATCAATCATTCCCCTGAGTGCGTCCTCACCAGCCCTCTTGGAGAGTGCGACAGGGACATATTCGGCCATAGTGTCGGCTTCGCGAATGAAATGGGCTTGGTGGCTCGTGACGAACACCACTCGTGAGCCGGATTCCATCATCGGTAGCACGCTCGTGAGAATTCCGACCTGAGCGTCACGGTTCAGCTTCATGGCGTAATCCTTGCCCATATCGGCTTCCATACCGCCCGAAGCGTTCAGCACCAGAAGGTCCAAACCGCCCCATTCTTCTTTAATTTTCACGACCATTCGTGCGACATCCAGCGGGTCTGTGAGATCTGCCCCGATGGCGAGCGCTTTCTGACCGGTGGAAGTCAAATCAGCAACAAGTTTTTCTGCTCGTTGTGCTTTGTTGCGGTAGTTAATGACCACATCAGCGCCGCCGGCAGACAAATATTCGGCGGTCTTCGCTCCAATCCCCCGTGAAGAACCAGTAATGAGAACGCGGGCACCGGTGAGTTGGCCCGGGGAAAGAGGAGTTGTCATGCCAAAACCCTACCGAGAACGCAACGGTTGCCTGCTTATACTTGCCGAAACAGTCAAAAAGGGGTGGGATGTCATTTTTAGAAGGCTCTCCCCCTCGAGTCATTGCGCACCGTGGCCTCGCCCTGGAGCATGCCGAGAATACTCTGGGCGCTTTCGGGGCGGCGTTAGCCGCCGGTGCCGACATTCTAGAAACCGACGTGTACCTCAGTAAAGATGGCCAGGTCATCATCGCTCACGACGCCGATTTAGCTCGGGTGGCGGGCCGGCCACACTTGGTGTCCGAACTGAGCGCACGAGAGCTTTCACGGATTGACCTGGGTTTTGGCGAAGGTTTTTCCACGCTCAGCGAAGTGCTGGAGGAATTTCCTACCGCCCGGTTTAACATCGACCTAAAAACCCCCACTGTGGTCGATGCTTTTGTTGACACCGTCAAAAAAACCGCCAGCACCCCTCGGGTGTTAGTCGCCTCTTTCGATGAAAACACCAGGGCGCGCGCTGTCCTGGCACTGTCACCGGTCGCCTCCAGCGCCACTTCTGCTCATGTCATGAGGGGTCGTGCCATTAGCGCCTTGGGGCTGCCGATAGGTTTCTGGAACATTCCCCCAGAGATTGTTGCGCTTCAGGTGCCCCCGAGCCATCGGGGACTTGCACTGGTGACACCGAGCTTAATTGGGTTGGCTCGCCGCAAAGGTCTCGAAGTTCATGTGTGGACTATTAACGAACCGCGCCAGATGGCACGGTTCTGGCAGATGGGTGTGAGCGGAATTGTCACAGATCGCACCGATCTTGCCGTGACCGTACGAAACGAGCTGACTTAGAGAACCGCAGGGTGTTCGCGACGGGAAACCCGCCCGCGGTGAGAAGCGACGGCCACAAAAACACCGGCAAAAGTCAACGCCACGAGAAACGACTCCAAATTTCTGCCCACAACAGTTGCTGGAGTGACCGTGCGGGAGAGAGGGACATCCTCAATCATGTATCCCTCCGTGTAAACCGGCAAACGGTCTAAAGTCTGACCCCTGGGGTCCATGATGGCGCTGGTGCCGACAGTAGAAATGTTCACCACACTGCGCGCTGTTTCGATAGCCCGCAGGCGAGCAATGGCGAGTTGTTGAACACTCTGATCTGTCCGACCAAAATCAGCATTGTTTGTCGGCGCAAAAATGATGTCTGCCCCCTCCCCCATCATCGACCACAGAATTTCGTCATCGACAATGTCAAAGCAGATCGCAATCCCCGCCACCGCCCCGTCCACAGAAAAGACGGTGTCTCGTGTGCCAAACGAGTAATCCCGGGGAATCATCGAAAATAGTGCCGGTGCGAGCGGGTAGAAAAATTCCCGCTCCGGGAGGTACTCGGCAAAAGGTACGGGATGAATTTTGTCGTACTGATCGCGTGACACTCCCCTACCGAGCTCTTGATCCCATTCCCACAACAACATGCTGTTGAACGTTTCATCCCCATCTTTGGTAATTGCCCCGACCACAACGGGCACGTTCATCTCGCGGGACACCTCAGACACCACAGCAGCGGCTTCCGCAGAGCGGAGAGGGTCGATATCGGAGGCGTTTTCTGGCCAGATAACGACATCAACTTTCTCGTCGTACAGCTCACGGTTAACCAGGTAGTGATCCCGCAGGTTATCTCCGCGGTCATATTCTGCATACAGCCCGGCGTCCGCGTTACCCTGTACCGCTAAGACCCGGAGGGACCCAGATTCTTCAACGGGCCAAGCAGGCCACACCAGCAACACCAGAAGCCCGGTGACACCCACCGTGAGAGCGGCATCGCGTGCGAGGCGTTTCTCGGTCGCCAGGGCGATAACAAACGCCACGAACCAGACCAGCAGAAAACTCATTCCGCTGGTCCCAACCCAGGCGACAAGAGGCGCTAAGGGGCTCTCGGACTGGCTTTGAGAAATTCGCGCCCAGGCAAAACCGCCCCACGGGAAAACACTGCTGAGGGCCTCTCTCGTCATCCACGCCGCCCCCACGAGAGCGGGAACACCGAGGAGTCGGGCAGGGAGTGATGTCCACTGCGCAGAGCCGTAGCGCCACACCAGCGAGATAAGCCCCAAGCCTAAAGAAAAAAAGAAAACTTGCGACAACACGAGGGCAATCCAGGGAATCAAACCTAAATAGACCGTGAGCCACCAGATGTGGATGCCATAAAAACTCAGCGCGCCAATGACTCCCACAAGAACAGCTTTCGGGAAACTGATTCCACGAACAGAGAGGATCATCAGCCCCGCCCCGAGGAGAGCGAGCGGCCACCAGTCGCGGTCGGGAAAGCCCATATCCATCACCCAGCCGGCGAGCGCGGCCAAGGGTATTGCGACGGGCAGTGGCACGCGAGCATGAATGTCGCGCGGGGTTGCCAAAAGAGGGGTTGGGAAACTCATGGTGTTAGGCCACGCTACTCATCGCCACAACACCCCGGAAAATCCGAGCTCTGGCGTCCAAAGCCACCTCGTGAATGGGCCCCACACCCACGGTAATAATTTGGTCCAAGACGTCAATAATCTGTTTACACCAGCGCACAAAATCACCAGCCTGAACATCGTGACCGTCAAGGACGCTTTCCAGCCGACGACCTGAAGCCCAACGGTAGACCGCCAGCGAGAGATGCGCAGCGAGGTCGCTGGAACCGGCAACGTGATGTTCCGCCTCAATGTTGCGCAGTTTTTCGTGAAGAGAGATGGTGGACCGTAACGCTTCAGGAAAATTCCCGGGCGGCATATCTCTCGGGTGCAGGGGTGCATCATCGCGGCGTGGCTCGTACACAATGGCGGCCACCATGGCGGCCAAAGAGGGAGCATCGAGTGAGTTCCACACTTGGCGCCGAAGACACTCGGCCACCAGAAGGTCGCGTTCGCCATAAATCCTTCTCAGCGTTGACCCGTGCGGTGTGAGCTCGAGTTCACCCCCAGAGTCCCGAAGGTAACCGACGTCCGTGAGGACACCCATCACCCGCTCAAATACGACGGAGATGGCACCGGTGCGCTTGCGGATTTGGCGTCGCACCCGCTCAGTCTCCCTCTCCAGTTTCCACCACCTTGTGGCCCAGCGGGCATGGGCTTCCCGGTCAGTGCAGCCGTGACAGGGGTGCGTTCGAAGCACTTTGCGTAACAGCTCAAGTTCGAGAAGGTCACCGTCCTTGTCGCCGCGCCGTTGCGAATGATGGCCACCTTCGCGTTCTTTATCGCTGAGTTCTCTGCGAATCGCGGCATACCCCGCAAAATCACCCAAATGGCATTCGAAGGCTGAGGCGTAACCTTCGAGAGATTCCTCGTTCTTGCGGACACTTCGAGCAAGCTCCACGACGTGTCGGTCGGCCTGGAATTGGGCAAACGATGATTCCAAAATGCTGCGAGTCCGCTCAACACCAAACATGGCGATGAGGTTGACCGCCATGTTGTAGGTCGGGGAAAAACTTGACTTCAGAGGGTAGGACCGGCGTGAGGCGAGAGCGGCAACCGCTTCGGGGTTGATTCCTGGCTGCCAAATCACCACCGAATGCCCTTCAGAATCGATGCCCCGTCGCCCCGCTCGACCCGTCAGTTGGGTGTACTCCCCCGCCGTGATGGGAACCCGAGATTCGCCATTGAATTTATCCAGTTTTTCTAACACCACCGTTCGGGCTGGCATGTTGATACCCAGTGCCAGTGTTTCGGTGGCAAACACCACTTTCAAAAGTTTTCTGCGAAAAAGCTCCTCGACGACCTCTTTGAACATGGGCAACATTCCCGCATGGTGGGCGGCAACTCCTCGGAGTAACCCATCCAGCCATTCGTGATAGCCCAGAACGGAACGATCGTCATCGTCCAGGCGTTCGCAACGCTCTTCCACAAAGTCAAGAATTTGGTCCCGTTCATAATCCTCGGTGAGAGTCACTCCTCGTCGAAGCACCTGGGTGACAGCCTGATCGCATCCTTTGCGGGAAAAAATAAAGAAAATAGCCGGTAACAAATTTTCGTCACCCAATTGTTCGACGACGTCCGAGCGATAGACCTTATGCCGTTGATCTTCGTATCGCTGATAGCGAGGCGCCCCGCGCGAGCGGGACCGGTGCCCTCCCCCACGGCCGAGGAGTTGGGCTGTTTGGACCACTTCGGGGTTCACGGTCCGAGCGTCGCCTTTGGCCGCAAATAACGGCAAAAACTTGTGGGAAAACATCATGTGTTGGTGCAGGGGAACAGGGCGTTCCTCGCTCACAATCACATCGGTGTGACCACGAACAGTGTGCAGCCAATCGCCAAATTCTTCGGCGTTGGAGACGGTGGCGCTGAGCGAAATGACCTGAACGGTGGAGGGCAAATGAATGATCACTTCTTCCCACACGGCGCCCCGGAAACGGTCTGCAAGGTAATGGACTTCATCCATCACGACATAACTCAAGTTTTGCAGGAGCTCACTATCCGCATAGAGCATGTTTCGCAACACTTCGGTTGTCATGATGACCACCTGTGCCCGGGGGTTGATACTGGTGTCGCCGGTGAGCAAGCCCACCCGATCAGGCCCGTACGCTTCCACCAGCTCTTGGAATTTTTGGTTGGAAAGAGCTTTCATCGGTGTGGTGTAAAAAACTTTGACGTCGGGCTGTGCCATCGCCACGTGGATGGCAAACTCGGCGACGATGGTTTTACCTGCCCCAGTGGGTGCCGCCACCAGGACCCCACGACCTGCTTCCACGGATTCGCAGGCTTGGATTTGAAAAGGGTCGAGATCAAAAGGTTGAATCTCGCGAAAGCGGGTGAGCAACGGGTTTTGACTGCGAGCTTTTGAGACTCGGTAGCGTTCAGCGGGCGAAATATCGGTCATCAGGAAGCCTTAGCCATCGTTTGCGCCCACTTTTGGGCTTTTCTCTCGAGACGCCGGTCGTGTAACCAGGCGATACCCGCCGCCACAAAATAAAGCCCGATCATGGGTAGTGCAAGGATCACCATGGACACAACGTCTGCTGCCGGTGTTGCGAGCGCGGTGAAGAGCGCAATGATCACAATGGCCCACCGCCAGCCTTGGATGATGGTGTTCGCATTGAGCGCCCCGATGAAGTTCAACAGCACCAGAAACACCGGGAGCACAAAGCCGACACCAATAGCCAACACAAATTTGAGCGCAAAATCGAGATACACCTTCGCTGTCAGCAGGGTCGCGGTTTCTTCCGGGGCGAAGCTCGTGAGTAACACCACGACGTTGGGCAAAATCCACCATCCCATGGCCACGCCGGAAAAGAACAGAGGGAGAGCCGCTGCTAAGAAACCCAGAGCGTAACGACGCTCTTTCCGCAACAGGGCTGGCACAAAGAACGCCCAAATTTGATAGAGCCAAACCGGCGCCGCCATCACAATTCCCAGCACGAGCGCGATCGCAATTTTGGTGTCAAAAGCTTCGGTTACGGAGGTGTAGTTGATTTCAGCGTTTCGATTACGCTCGCTCGCAATTTCTAACACTGGTTCGCTGAGCGACGCCCAGACAGGGTCAGCAAGGAACCAACCACCCACACCCGCAATAAGGACAGAAAGCCCAATTACTGCCAGCCTTTTCCGCAATTCGACGAGATGCTGCCCGAGGGACATCCGCCCCTCCGGCGAGCGGTGGCGACGCTCCGCCACGACTACTTCTTAGAAGATTCAGTGCCTTCGGAGCTAGCGGATGCGTCCGACTCCCCTGAATCAGATCCGGGTCGCACTTCGCTCTTGAAAATTTTGAGGGACTGGCCCAGGCTTTTTGCCAACGCGGGAAGCTTGGGTGCGCCAAACAACAGCAAGACGACGACGATGAGTACAAGACCCGTCCAACCACCGAGATTTCCTGACATGGTCCACCCTTCCCAACTTGATGCCTGAGTGTATCAGGGGCCCCTGAATTTATGCGTCGTAGGCTGCTAAGGCCTTCTGGCCAAAACTCGTGACCGCGTGAACCGCAGAACTAGGGCTTAGCAGCCTCACCAGGTGAGAAAACGCCCCCACAAAGTGGGTGAGAGATCCGTAATGCGCGAAGGGCACCTCGAGGGTAAGGGTGTGACCGCTGGCCGGTGTCTTCAGGCCCCGAGGTAAATAGTCGGCAATCAGTGGCAGGGCTGCCACAGAACATTCGAGGGTCACGATGATGTCCTCAGAGCTGGGTTCAAACAAACTTTCTGATAACCCTTGGGTAAGAGCGCTGTGGTCCCCCTGGGGATTTTCTGTTGCGGTCACGGAGTCCATGTGGTCTACCCGGAACGTGCGGAGCGCTTGCCGGGTGTGACAGTACGCCCGCACGTACCAGAGCGCGTCACGGGATTCCAGGACAAGCGGGTCAATTGTCCTGGGTCCTGATTCACCTTTTTTGTTGTGGTACACCAGGTCCACCGCCACAGCAGACTCAATAGCGTCACTGAGAACCCTGAGGCGGTCTTCCGTGGCAATGCTGGTGATGATGATGCGGTCCGAGCGCCCCTCACCACTGCCGCGCCGAAGTTTCGTGGTCAGCTCTTTGACATCATCTCGGTCGGCATAGGCAGGGTGGCTGGACAGATATTGCAGACCGGCGAGCAACGCGGACGCTTCTCTCGCGGAAAATCGGGGTTTATGGTCAATGGCAACGGTGTTCCAAAAGGTGATGCGGCGCTCTGTTTCAAACAGATCCCAGTCGATGTCAAACAGGTCGAGATGCGAGTACGACTGGCTGTCTCCGGGAATACCGGAGCACGCGATCATTTCGATGGCTCGAATGATGGCCGATTCTTCGCGTTGAAAATGAAGAGCCGCCTCCGAAACGGACACTTCCTGACGGTCCAGCACATAGGGAACGAGGGATAACAGCAACATCAGGTTGTCGCTCGCCGGAGTGATTTTGTTAACCCCCATGGTGGGCCACCAGTGCCGTCAAATTTGCCGTAACCAGCGCCCGAAGTTCCGGTGGCGATTCCACAACGACGTCATCCCCGTAGGAGGTGATTTCATCGGCAAAAATTGCCCTATCCGTGAAATGAACCACAACGTGGTTTCCGGATACTGTGCTGCCCCGTCTTGTGGATAGCACGCTCCACGCGTCAGAGTGTGGGGCAACACTCAGCGTGGCCACTTGCTGTTGAAAGATATCTTCCAGGGCCTGCACTGCCTCTTCGGTGACGGATTGTGGGGCTTCCGCTGCGGGTTCTTTGGTGAAGACCACCGGCGACACGATTCGGCGCAACAAAAAAGTTTTGGCAATTCCGCTGGAATGCTCCAGAGCGTAGAGATGCCAACGCCCTTCGTGACTGACCAGGGCCCACGGGGACACAACTCTCGAGGTCGATTCGGCATCACCGGGCTTGAGGTAGTCAAAACGGATGGTGATGCCCTCGTCGATAGCGTCGCGGACTTTGTTGAGGGCTGGGTCCCTGGTCGAGATGACGGGTGCTGACACCATCAGTGACTCGGATACGCTCACCCCAAAAGAGGCAAGTTTCATTTGAGCTACCCGAGACTCGGTGGAAAGAGTTCCTTCTCGCCACAGGGCGGCAGAGAGGTTCAACAGCGCCACATCGGTAGCGGTGAATTCAAGGTCTTCGGGCAAATCGTAGGCACCTTTAGGAATTCGATAGGTGGTGAACCGGTTATTGACATCCTCAGAGGCTGGTATCGACACTTCGAGGGGGATTCCCAAATCACGCAGGGCATCTTTGTCTCGTTCAAACCGGCGACCCAGTGAATCCCCACTTGTGCCAGCGTCAGCACTGTCCACGTAACCGCGCACACTTCCCAAAATCTGATCTTTTGTCAAACCGTAGGAGCTCGACATTAACGCCAAAATCAGGTGGAAAAGCCTGTCTTCCGGTTGGACTCCACTTTTACTCACGCTCACGCGGTCATCCTAATAGGACTGAGCAGCGGGTGGGTCAGTTATTCACGCCCACAATGTCAAACACGTACACCAGGGTTGCTCCGGGAGGCACACCCGGGGGCAGGGATTCCTGCGCGTAACCCAGTGCTGGTGGGATTGACACCAGAACCTGGGAACCTACGGTTTGGCCGATGAGGGCTTCTGCAATACCAGGAATGACGCCTTGGCCGGTTGTTGACGTGGTGATATCACTGGCCACCAGCGACAGCGGGACGCCCTGGTCAAAGGAGGAAATGAAAACGCTGCGGGTGTTCCAGACAAAACCGGTGAAGGTTGCTGTCACAAAGTTGCCTTCGGCAATAGCTTCACCCTCCCCCTGTTTCAAGACAGAAATACGCAAATCATCCGGGATTGGTGCGTTCGGGAAGGTGAGCCCGTGCTCCCCCGTGGGTGCTTGGACCAGGGTGGGAAGACCGGATTGGGGTAAACGTGGATCCCCTGTGGCTAGCGCTTCATAAGTGTTGCGAACATTAATCACCACCGCCAGCGTGGAGTCGGCTTGGAGGTAGTCGTCTTCTTGAATGGGCCCAAACACCTCGGCAACGGTGGAGGTTACGACGATTGTTGCTCCGGGCTTTTGACATTCCAGAACGCCACCAAAGAACTCGGGAACTTCTCCACCGACCGGTCTGCGCACAGGATTTCCACTGTCATAGCTCGATGCCGTCAGAAGGGCCTGGTCTGATCCCACAAACACGCTGACATCAAAGTCAATAAAGTCACCCGCCCGCGCCGGATTGCCTGACCCCTCGGCCAAGACTGTCAATTGGGTTCCCTCAGTGAGCAGCGGGGTGGGGAAAGAAGCGTCGGGGAGCCCCTCCAGGGTGGGCGTGACCTGCACCAAATTTGAAGCAGAACCGGCAGCTAAAGGCGAGAGGCACTCTTCGGGGGAATTCACCGCCACCACGACAGCAGTGCCAAGACCTGCTCCCACCAGGGCCACAACTGTGGCAAGACCAAGGACATTTGGCAGGGAAAACTGGGGCATAGCGTGAAGTCTACTTGGTGTGTTTAGTCGGAAGCTTTGCGTGATCGATCAGCCCGCGCCTGGGCCTGGCGAAGGGTTTGGCGCACCTTTTTATCGCTCCCGTGCCGCTGTCCGGTTGCTCCGGGAGTCCACTTTTCAACATCCGCGTCCGAGTATTCGGGCTTCGCTTGACGTCTTTTGGTTTCGGGTAGCACTGCTCCCGGTGCAAGCAGGCGTGCGGTCATCACAAACCCGGTGTGTCCAATCATGCGGTGTTCAGGACGCACCGCTAAACCTTCAACATGCCAGGGCCTTATCAAAACCTCTTCTGAGTGGGGCTCGGTGTATCTACCAGAGGCTCTAAAAGCTTCCACCACCCGGGACAGCTGTGTCACGGTGGCGACATAGACGGTAATCACACCTCCGGGTATCAAGACGTGGGACACCGCGGGCACGCACTCCCAGGGAGCCAGCATGTCGAGCACTACCCGGTCAACACTTCCGGCGTCCTGTTCTAGGGCGCGGTCCTCAAAATCACCGATCACACAATCCCACTGGACAGGGGTTTCGCCCAGGAACGTGGCTACGTTCGCTTGGGCGATCTCGGCAAATTCTTCCCTACGCTCAATCGAAATAAGTCGCCCGCGCTCCCCCACAGCCCGGAGAAGCGACAATGTCAGGGAACCCGAACCAACACCCGCCTCCATCACGGTGTGGCCCGGAGCCACATCGGCGATGGCCACAATATGGGCGGCATCTTTAGGGTAAATAATGGCGGCACCGCGCGCCATGGATAAGACAAAGTCACCCAGTAGCGGGCGAAGTGCCAGGTACGCCACACCAGCGTCCGTGGTGACAACGGAACCCTCGGGTTGACCCACAAGAAGATCGTGAAAAATAACGCCCTTATGGGTGTGAAATTGTCCGCCCACTTCTAACGTAATTGTGTGGAGCGTGCCTTTGGGTCCGCGTAATTGAACGTGGTCGCCAGGAACAAACTCCCCCCGTGCCGGGGTCACGCCACTCTCCGGTGTTTCTGAAACGCTGCGATGAGGTCTTCTAGGGATTTACCCGCCATGGTTTCCCATTCCTCGTGGATGCAGCTCGACGGGATTTCAACGTGGCAGGGGATGCCAATAGTGACGGCGCCTGCAGAAAAGGCGCTGGCTGCCCCGAAGCTCGAATCCTCAAACGCGAGAGTGTCCGTAACATCAAGCCCCAGTGCTGCAGCACCCGCCAAATACGCTTCAGGGTCTGGTTTGGACCTTTCGACATCATCGGCGGAAATAATGGCATCAAATACTTTTCGACCTAATTCCCGATCCAATGCTTCCGAAAGAGCCCGGGCATTCAATCCAATAGACATGGTCACTAACGCGATAGGAATCTGTGACTCCAGCAGTTCAGCCAACATTTCTCTCACGCCAGGCCGCCAGGGAACAGCCACATTAATCTGCTCCCGCACTTTGGCGGAGAGCTGAGAAATGATGTCTTCATGGGGCATGTCGACACCCTCTGCGCGCAAAAGGCTGGCGGAGTTCCACAAGCCAGATCCGACCAGAGCGTAGCCCTGCTCATCGCTCCAGGTTCCGCCAAATCGTTCCACAAGCTCGCGTTCGGCCACCATCCAATACGGCTCAGAGTCGATGATGGTGCCATCCATGTCAAAAAGGACACCGCCGAGTAGTGGTCTGCTCACAACTCCTGAGTCTACTAGCGGGCTCGAAAGAGTAGAGTAAAGGTGTAAAGACCGGAGGTTGCATGACTGGTGTTCCCCTGAGTGATCCCAGCACACTGCTGATTGTCGCGTTTGAAGGTTGGAATGATGCGGGAGATTCCGCCACCACCGCAGCCCAAATGATTGTGGACCAACGCGGTCACGAACCTGTGCTGGATATTGACCCTGAAGAATTTTTTGATTTCCATATCGCCAGACCCGAAGTCGAACATGACACGGATGGATCCCGGTATTTGGTGTGGCCCACGGTCACCCTTTTTGCCCCTCTCAAGGGCGATGAGGACTCACCGATGGTGATGCTCGGGCATGAACCCTCACGGTTATGGAAATCGTTTGCGTCCCAAATGGTGGATCATGCCCTCACCCACGGTGTAGAAGCCATCGTGTTTCTTGGCGCCATGCTCGCCGATGTTCCGCATTCACGTCCGGTGAAAGTCACCTCAACCAGTGATGACCCAGCGATTCGGGAACACTTTGACATTGAGAAATCCAGCTATGAAGGACCCGTCGGCGTCCTCACTGTTCTGTCACTCGCCGCCCAGGAAGCCGGCATCCCCTCACTCCACTTATGGGCACATGTCCCCCACTACGTCCACACCTCCCCCTCCCCCAAAGTCACCTTGGCCCTGTTAGAGGAACTTGAAACCACAGTGGGGATTGTCACCGACCGGAGTGACCTGGAAGAGGAAGCCAAACGCTGGGAGGAAGGCATTGATGCTTTGGCCTCGGATGATGACGACATGACCGCCTACATCGAAGGCCTGGAAAAAGCGAGGGACACAGCAGAAGCCCCCGAAGCTAAAGGCGAAGCGATCGCGGAAGAATTTGAGAAATACCTCCAAAGCCGTCCTGACCGCCCAGGATCTGGAGAAAACTAACTACAGCGGTTGAAGAACACCGGTTCCGAGCAACACCAGCAACACTGTTCCCAAACCCACGCGGTAAATCACAAACGGCAGGAAGCTCCTCGTGCTGATGTAGCGCATGAGCCACGCAATCACAGCTAAACCGACACCAAAGGCTATGACCGTGGCCACAGCGGTCTCCAGGAGGCTAAATGGCCCAGCCTGCGCGCTATCCCCGAGCGCTGTGGTCAGTTCGTATAACCCACTCCCCATGACGGCAGGAATGGCCAAAAGAAACGAATACCGGGCCGCAGACACTCGGTCATATCCCAAACCTCGACCCATGGCGATGGTCGCACCCGAACGAGAAACACCAGGAACCAACGCCAAAGTTTGGGCAAAACCGTACAGTAAGCCGTGCGGAACGGTCAGCGCTTGCAGGTTGCGATATTTTTTGCCCCACAGATCAGCGACCGCTAACACCAGGCCAAACACAATGAGGACGGTGGCGACAAGCCACAGCGATCGAAAAGCACCACGGATGTATTCCTGTGCCGTGTAGCCCACCACAACAATTGGCAGGGTCCCAATAATAATGAGCCACCCGATGCGAGCGTCACTGCGGGCGCCGGCTTCCGCGGCGCTCCACCAGGAACGACCGGAAAGGGAGCGGAACCAGGTGCCAATGATGCGACCAATGTCTTTGGCGAAGTAGACCAGCACGGCGATTTCGGTACCGATCTGCGTGATAGCCGTGAAGGTGGCACCCGGATCGGTGGCGCTCGGTAAAAACTCTCCCACGATGCGCACGTGCGCACTGGATGAAATGGGGAGGAACTCGGTAAGACCTTGGACGATTCCGAGCAATATCGCCTCAAGAAGACCCATACCTCAACGCTAGTGCCAAGGACCTAATGTGGAGGCGACTTTAGTGGTAATGTCGTCATCTGGTCGGGTCGTGTTTTTCATCGATGGACTGCGCGCGGATGGCGGAATTGGTAGACGCGCTAGCTTGAGGTGCTAGTGCCCGTATTAGGGCGTGGGGGTTCAAGTCCCCCTTCGCGCACAAAATGCAACACCGAGGCCCAGGCCTCACAAACCCCTGGGGGCAGAGCTCCCAGGGGTTTTATCTTTTCTGCCCCCCTTGCGCCGTTATTGAGCTCGGCAACCTCAGGCTTCCCAGAGGTACAGTATGAATATGAAGAGAAAAAACCTAGGAGTGCTTGTCCTTGGCTCCCTTGTTTTTGTCTCAGGTTGTTCCCCTCAAGCTGTGGCCGAGCGTCTTTCTACCGCTCAGGTGTGCACTGAATCGGTATCAATTCTTGGTGATATGCGAGAAATCGTGTTGCTTGCTACGACCAATCCCGCGGGGTATGCGACTTACGCTGAGGAACTCAGTGTCTTGGTAGCAGAGTTCTCAGCCCTGGAGCCACTCAATGCTGAGTTGAACGCTTCCCACGAACAAATTGTCACGGGTATCGAAACAATTGTGGCGACATTGAGGGACCCATCAGCCGCTTCGCTTGGCAAACTTCCCACCAACATTGCGGATACTCAGATCGGTTTGTTGGATTTCGCTGAGGCTTGTCGAGGGTAAAAAAAGCCTGTTTCCTGTCCACTGTCAGTGGGTGTTGACAGAATCGAACAAATGTTCGAATATGGTCATATGTCCCCTGCTCTCACTCTTGAGGGGGCGCCACCAAGGCGTCCCGATGTTCTTGCTTTGCAGCAGCGCATCCACTCTATGGAGGCGGTGAGCGCTGATCATCAGCTGTTTCCTGTGGGGCCTGGTTTGGAAAGCTTATTCCCCGAAGGGGGTCTTCAGCGGGGGTCGATTTACCAAGTTGATTCCTCTGCTTCATTGCTGTGGAGCTTGATTGCTGAGGCAACCACTAAGGGAACCTGGTGTGCCCTGGTGGGGATACCCGACGCAGGGCTTGCCGCTGCTGCGGAGTTGGGGGTGAACGTGGATCGCCTCGTTCTGGTTCCTTACCCTGATACACAGTGGCTCTCCGTTGTTGGGGCGCTAATTGATGTGGTGGGGATTGTCGCATTGGGTTCCGTGGCGGCCCCCTCGGATCGCATGCTCTCCACCTTGAGTGGACGTTTGCGTGAGCGAGAAGCAACTCTGCTGGTGCGTCAGGCCTGGCCTCGCTGTGAGTCCAGTATTCACGTGCGCCACCAATGGAGTGGCGTGAAAGAAGGCGGTGGCCTTCTTCACGAACATCTGGTGCACATTGAGGCAACACCCCGGCATGGCCAACCTGTTCGACGCGCCGATTTGATGATTGATGCCTGGGGTGCCCACGATGTTGGCCGCCATGCCCCCGTCATTGACATCGCCACTCAGCGTCAGGTGGGTTAGCGATGCGGCGCACTGTTGTCCTGTGGTGTCCGGGGTGGTCACTGATTAGCGCTTATGGCGATGATTCCCTCCCCGAGGTTGTCCCTGGAGTACCCGCAGCTACCCTGCATAAGGGCCTGGTGGATGAATGTTCACCAGAAGCTGTTGTCGCCGGTGTGCGCCGGGGTATGCGTCGTCGCGATGCCCACCTCATGTGCCCAAGCCTTGTGTTGACCCCCCGCAGTGATGACCGAGACCGTCACGCTTTTGATCGTGTCCTGGTTGATTTGGCGCAGTGCGTTTCTGATCATTCTTTACTTGCCCCAGGGCTTGTTGCTTTTCATGCCCGAGGGTTAGAGCGTTTTTATGGCAGCGAAGACGCTGCGGCACGGATGTTGATGGATGCTCTGGTGGCGAGTGAAGCACTCGCCACCGCACGGGTGGGGATTGCTGATGATCTTTTCAGCGCGGTGATTGCGGCCCGCCACACCAGTGCTGACTACCCTCTGCGCAGTGTTGAACCTGAGGCTTCGGAAGAGTTTTTGGCTGATGTGTCCATTGAGGCATTAGAAGATGATGCCACGGTGTCGTTGTTGTTGCGATTGGGGGTCACCACCCTGGGTGGTTTTGTTGCTTTGGGCAGTGACGCCATCCGCGATCGTTTAGGTCGTGATGGTGAGCGGCTGTATCGCCTAGCGCGTGGCTTGGGCGACACCTTTTTGGACATGTCGACGGCGCCAGTGGATCCCCTCACCCGGATAGAACTACCGGATGCGATGGTCTCAGTAGATCAGGTGAGTTTTGCCCTGCGAGTGCCCTTGGAAGAGTATTCCGCCAGACTTCGGGGTGCTGGCGTGGTGTGTACGCAAGCCACAATAACGGTGGGGTTTGACGATGGCACTACCCACGATCGGGTGTGGCAACACCCCCGATATTTTGAGGCCTCAGACCTCCTTGATCGTGTGCGCTGGCAGTTGGAACAATGCTTCACGCAACACCGTCAGGAGGAAGCTGAGTACCCCTTAGCGGTGTCTTTTGTGGAATGCGAAGCAGTATCGCCCGAAGATGTTTCCGCTCACGAGCCAGGCTTGTGGGGCCAAGGGCCTGACGCCCGTGTTCACCACGTGCTTTCTCGGGTGCAGAGCATGGTGGGTGCTGATGGTGTCCTCACGGCAAGTCCCAGGGTTGCCAGGGTGGCATCAGAAACCCAGGTACTGACTCCCTGGGGCGACAGCTCTGACCAGCGCGAAGCTCCCGGGCCATTACCGGGGGCCCTCCCAAGCCCTTTGCCGGGAACAGTGTTTTCCAGTCCACGGGAGGTGACCCTGCTGGGGTTAGATGAAAACCCTGTTGTTGTGGATGAAACTGCCCAGCTTTCTAGTCCCCCACAGGCCATGGTCTTAGGCCCCAAACGGGTATCGGTTGCCTCGTGGGCGGGTCCCTGGCCGGTGTGGGAAAAATGGTGGGACCCCGCACACAGTCGTTTTTTGCATCGTGTGCAACTGGTCGATGACCAGGGCATGGGGTGGCTCCTGAGCGCCCAAGATCAGAACCGCTGGTTTGTGGAAGCCCGGTATGACTAATGGGGTGGCACAATCCACCCATCTCCTGGTCTGAACACGAAAAACTCCTCAGTGACGCTTCGCGACCCGGCAGTACCGTCCCTGCCGGTGGGGACGGTGGCGACTCCCCCGCCTGGTCCGCCCACCGTCACCCCTACCAGGCGCCTGTTGTAGGAGAAGCAGAGGAAAACCGTATCCCTTACGCAGAGTTACACCTCCACAGCAGCTTCAGTTTCCTTGATGGTGTCTCAGCACCCGAAAAACTGGTGGAACGCGCTGCAGTATTGGGTTTGAATGCTCTGGGACTCAGCGACCACAACGGTTTTTATGGTGCTGTGCGGTTTGCTGAAGCTGCGGCTGCGCATCAAATGCCCACCGTGTTGGGGGCAGAAATAACTCTGGGGACGGCCTCTTCCCGATCAGAGGTGTCTGACCCGGAAGGGACACACTTACTCGTGTTGGCGCGTGGTGTAGAGGGCTACCATCGGCTCTCCAGTGCGCTCACCGAGGCGCATTTAGCGACAGAAGATAAAGGCACGATGAAGGCTGACCTGGGGTCATTAGCTGATCACTCACAGGGCTCTTGGGTGGTGTTGACGGGGTGCCGCAAAGGAGCGGTGAGGAGACCTCTTGCCGAGCATCGCATGCCCACCACACGGGAACAGCAACAGTCAGAGCAGGCCCTCCTGGAGCTGGTGGATTATTTTGGTTCCGACGCTGTTGTTGTGGAACTTTTTGACCACCAACACCCATTGGATAGTGCCCACAACGAATTTTTAGCCACCCTTGCCGCCCGCCACCACTTGCCCACCGTGGTGACGGGCTTGGTGCACTACGCCACGGCAGCAGAAGCCGATATGGCGCAAGCGATGGCGGCAATTCGGGCCAGAACCAGTATGGATGCTTTGCATTCCTGGTTGCCCTCATCACCGGCGGGCTATTTACGTTCTGGTCGGGAGCAGTATGTTCGGTTTCCTCGTTACCGCGATGCGGTGACGAGGAGCGCTGAGATTGCTGCGGAACTTAGTTTTTCTTTAAAGAAGGTGTCCCCTGGGTTACCTCGCTCTGTGTGTCCGGCGGGCCACACCCCCATCAGTTATCTTCGCGAGCTCATCGATGAAGCCGTGCCGAGGCGTTATCCGAATGCTTCCACTGCTGTGTGGGAACGGATCACTAAAGAACTGGCGCTGATTGAGCGCAAAAACTTTGCGGGATATTTTTTGATTGTTCACGACATTGTTCGCTTTGCTAGGTCTCGCGGCATTTTGTGCCAAGGCCGGGGTTCTGCGGCCAACTCTGCGGTGTGTTTTCTGTTGGACATCACCGCGGTTGATTCGATTTACTACAACCTTCCTTTTGAAAGGTTTCTTTCTGCTCTTCGGGATGAAGAACCCGACATTGATGTGGATTTTGAATCCCGCAGACGCGAAGAAGTTATCCAATACGTGTATCAACGCTATGGCAGGCTGCAAGCCGCTCAGGTCGCTACCGTCATTGAGTACCGGGCCAAGAGTGCTGTGCGGGATATGGCGCGAGCCTTAGGGTATTCCCCCGGACAACAAGATTCGCTTTCCCGCCAGATTGAGCGTTCCTCTTCCTTGCGTGACTCCACGGATACCACCATTCCCCAGCAGGTGAGGGATTTAGCGGGGCGCAGCCTCACGACACCCCGACACACCGGCATTCATTCTGGGGGAATGGTGTTGACCGATAGACCTGTGTCCGAAGTGGTTCCCATTGAGCGTGCTCGGATGAAAGATCGCACCGTGTTGCAGTGGGATAAAGACGACTGCGAGTGGATGGGCTTAGTGAAGTTTGACCTTCTGGGGTTAGGAATTTTGGAAGCCATTCGCGACACTTTTGATTTAGCAGAAACCCATCTCGGGGAAACCTGGGAGTTGGCGACTCTCCCTCGCGATGAAGCAGGGGTTTATGACATGTTGTGTCGAGCTGATTCCATTGGGGTTTTTCAAGTGGAATCTAGGGCGCAAATGGGGTTACTTCCGAGACTTCAACCCCGTCGTTTTTATGACTTAGCCATCCAGATTGCCATGATTCGGCCCGGACCCATTCAAGGGGGTGCCGTTCACCCCTTTGTGAGACGTAAAGCAGGCCTTGAACCTGTGGAATATCCACACCCTGCGCTCAAAGAGTGCCTGGAAAGAACTTTGGGGGTGCCAATATTTCAGGAACAGTTGATGCAAATTGCGATGACCGTGGGCGGTTGCACCGGCGAAGATGCTGACTTGCTTCGTCGCGCCATGGGATCAAAACGCGGGCTAGAACGCATTGAATCGTTACGCGAAACATTATTTACCGGAATGGCGAAAAGTGGGCTTGATGATGAGACTGCGGAGCGCGTTTATCGGATGATTCAAGCGTTTGCTGCTTTTGGTTTTGCGGAAAGCCACTCCCTCGCGTTCGCTTTGCTGGTCTATGCCAGTGCGTGGCAAAAATTGCACTACCCCGCCATTTTTTTGGCCGGTTTGTTACGCGCCCAACCGATGGGGTTTTACTCCGCAGCCTCCCTTGTTTCTGATGCCGAACGTCACGGGGTAACTGTGCGTTCACCATCGGTGCAGTTCTCTGAGGTGGAAGCCTCCGTGGAGCCCGTAGGCGACCCCGGGGGTGGTGCCCTGGCGCCCAGTGGCATGGACACCTGTCTGGTGTATGAGCAGCCCACCCCCTCTCCGGTGTTTGACAGTGCAGGGGTGGACCCCACCACGACACACCGTCGAGATGATAACCTTGCTACACGGCTGGGGTTGGCCAGTGTGCGGGGTGTGGGCGCAGACACGGCAGAGCGTATTGTGACCGAGCGTCACGAACGAGGAGTGTTCCGTGATGCCACGGATCTCGCCAGACGCGTAGGGCTTTCCACAACCCAGGTGGAAGCCTTAGCGAGTGCCGGGGCATTGGATGATTGCGGAATGAGCAGACGTGAAGCCTTGTGGGCGGCGGGTCACTTAGCGTCGGAACATCCGCAATATCTTCCTCACACCAGTACCGCACTGGTGCTGCCGTTGTTTGCGGAACTTTCTGATTATGAACGTATGGCGGCAGACCGGGTGTTTACCGGTGTTTCTCCCGGGGATCACCCGTTGCGTTACCTACGGTCCTCCCTCAGTGACAAAGGTGTGGGTTCTGTGGCGGACATGCTGATTATGGAACCAGGGCGCAGAGTGTGGGTCGCAGGAATGGTGACCCATCGGCAGAGACCGGCCACAGCGATGGGGGTGACGTTTCTCAATGTGGAAGATGAAACAGGGCTGGTGAACGTCGTGTGCAGTGTGGGGTTGTGGAAACGCCACCGCGTCATGCTGAGAGATAGCTCCGCTCTCATCGTGAGGGGTTTACTTCAGCGAAGCCCTGAAGGTGTCGTATCGATTGTCGCGGATGGGATTGAACGCTTATCGCTTGGGGTGCCAGATGTGGCACGAAATTTCCGCTAACGCAGAGCCCACAACGCCACCGCACCGGCTGCGGCAACGTTGAGAGAGTCCACGCCGTGATGCATGGGAATGGACACTTTTACGTCAGCACTTTCCAGCGCTTCGCGACTGAGGCCTTCTCCCTCGGTTCCCAACACCAGAGCAAGCCGCTGAGGGGGGTCTAGGGCGTAAGAATCCAAAGACACCATTCCCTCCCCCAATGCCAACGCTGCCACCTGGAAGTCAGCAACGCGAAGGGCAGCGATGAGTTCTGGCCAAGATCTAGCCCTCGTCCAGGGAACTTGCAGGACTGTGCCCATGCTGACCCTGACACTCCTGCGATACAGCGGATCAGCGCACGAAGGCGAAATAATCACACCGTCAGCGCCGAGCCCCGCAACAGAGCGGAAAACAGCTCCCACGTTGGTGTGATCCACAATGTTTTCCAGCACCACAATCCGCCGGCTGCCGGCCAGAAGCTCCTCCACACTTGGGAGCATCGGTCTCGCCATACTCGCTAACGTGCCCCGGTGCACGTGAAAACCGGTCAACCCCTCAATGACCTCCGACTCACCGACATAGACTGGCGTGTTTTCCAGCGCCACCTGGTGGTCATTCGCAAGCTCGGTGAGCTGATTGACCCATTGCGGCGTGGTGATGATGGACAGGGGGCGATGACCAGCGCCGAGCGCTCTTTCGAGAACCTTTAGGGATTCCGCGATGTAAATTCCCTCATCAGGTTCGCGCAGACTCCGCAGTGCGACGTCCGTCAGGTCTGTGAAGTCCCGTAAAGCAGGGTGCTCGATCGAATCGAGGGTTAACCATTTCACAGCAAACCCCTTCTGCTGGGAAACATGTTCGTAAAAAACCAGCGGTAGTGTCCAGAGTACTGTCCGGTCAGAAAGGGAGGCGATGTGGCTGCCGTTCTCGCCATGAACCCTGCTCTTGAGGCTGGAATGGAGTCGGCGGTCTCCGCTCTGAAGGGTCGATCAGTCGCAGTGTTGACCGGGGCTGGAGTCTCCACTGACTCGGGTATCCCCGATTACCGTGGCGAAGGGGCGCCGAAAGGGCACCCCATGTCTTTCAACGAATTCCTGGGGTCTCACCGTCACCGCCAGCGGTACTGGCTCGGTTCTCACATTGGCTGGACACGTTTCGCGATGGCAAAGCCGAACGCCGGACATGATGCTATTGCCCGCGGCGAAGCCCAAGGTGTGTTCGGTGGGGTTGTCACACAAAATGTTGATGCCCTCCACCACAAAGCCGGTTCAGCAAAAGTTGTAGATTTGCACGGTCGCCTTGACCGAGTGCGCTGCATTCATTGCCACCAGGCTTACTCGAGATCTTCCATCGCCGAGGCCCTAGAGCAAGCAAATCCGTGGATCGTGGGCTTGCAAATTTCGGGTGAAATCCGACCTGATGGAGACGTAGATGTTGATCAGGTAGCGGACTTTGTGGTCCCTGCCTGCCCGAATTGTGGCGGAATTGTCAAGCCGGAGGTGGTGTTTTTCGGCGAGTTTGTTCCGCCCACCGTGTTTGAACAAGCCGCAGCTCTCGTGAATCGATCGGATGCGTTAGTGGTTGCCGGCTCGTCACTGGTGGTAAACACCGGCATGCGGTTGGTGGCATTAGCGCATAAAAGAAAGAAGCCCATCGTGGTGATCAACAGAGGGGTTACCAAGGCTGACAACCTTGCGTCCGTTAGGCTGGAGGCAGGAGCTTCAGAAACGCTGGAAGAACTTGTGCGGCGTCTGAGTTTCTAGTTCTCGTCAATTCAGGGCCCTGGAGGGCCCAAGGAGTGTTATGACCCGCTTTTTCCTGGTGCGCCACGGTGAGACCGAATGGAACCGCGTTCGCCGCATTCAAGGCATCTCCGACATCCCCTTAAACGTCACCGGGCGCTCGCAGGCCGCCGCATTGGGAAATATTCTTGCCCAGCACCGTTTTGACCTGCTGGTCTCTTCTCCCCTGTCCCGAGCGATGGAGACAGCGACCATCATCGCTCGTCGCCTCGCGATGCCGGCTCCACTGCCGGTGCAGGACCTCATTGAGCGCAACTACGGCGAGGCTGAAGGTCAAAATGGCCAGGACTTGGACGCTCGATACCCCCCTGGAACCGAGATTCCCGGACGTGAACCGCGTGAAGATGTCACCAAGAGGGTGGTGCGAACCATGGCCGATCTTGCCGTTCGTCATCCTGAAGCAGACATCATTGCCGTGTGCCACGGTGCTGTTATTCGCTCTGTCGTCGAATATGCAGCGCCGGGCCTGCATAAAGAGCCGATCACCAACTGTTCCGTGCACAGCTTCTCCCACGTTGCGGGGACACTCGAACTGGTGGCCTTTGACGACCCGATGGAGGTCCAATCGCACACTCTGGGTGACGAAGAGTTTGTGGACCAAAACCCCGCGGAAGCCCGCGAATCTCTGCGGAACAGCTAAAACAGGAAAATGCTGAGCACTCTCTCTCACGTGAGAGTAAGAGGCCCCCACAGTGCCGTGTCACGGCGTTATTCCTGGGCGCTTTAGACTTAGGTATCCCCCCTCGGCCTTGATACGGAGCTCCATGGATTTTGCACTGCCCTATTCTCGTCGCGGTCTTGAACACGACCCCCAGTGGTATCGCAGGGCAGTCTTTTATGAAGTTATGGTCCGCTCTTTTTATGACGCTGATGGCGATGGCATTGGGGATATCCCCGGACTCATCAGCAAGCTTGACTACCTCGAATGGTTGGGCGTTGACGCGTTGTGGTTGCCGCCTTTCTACTCGTCCCCGTTACGCGATGGCGGCTATGACGTTACTGACTTCATGTCGGTCCTTCCAGAGTTTGGGACAATCGACGATTTCCAGGAATTGGTGGCCCAGGCCCACGCCAGAAATATGCGCATTGTTATGGATTTGCCACTGAATCACACCTCAGATCAACACCACTGGTTTCAAGAATCTCGGCTCCACCCCGAGGGGCCCTACGGTGACTATTACGTGTGGTCAGATACGGACAAGATTCGGGAACAAATCCGAGTCATTTTTACCGACACGGAGGACTCCAACTGGGCTTTCGACTCCGAGCGTCGCCAGTTCTATTTCCACCGTTTCTTTTCCCACCAGCCCGACCTCAACTATCACCACCCCCAAGTCCATGAAGAGATGCACAATATTGCGCGTTTTTGGCTCGGTATGGGGGTGGATGGTTTTCGTCTTGACGCGATCCCCTATCTCTACGAATCAGATGAAGGAACGGGCGAAAGCGAACCAGAGACACATGAGTTTTTAAGAAACTTCCGGGCATTCCTTGACCAGGAGTTCCCTGGTCGAGTGCTGATTGCCGAAGCCAATCAGTGGCCAAGGGAAGTGGCGAAGTACTTAGGGACCGAAGAATCTCCAGAGTGCCACATGGCGTTTGATTTTCCGATCATGCCCCGAATCTTCTACGCGCTGCGGTCCCAGCAAGCGGGCAGCTTGCAGGAAGTGCTCTCCGAGACCACCGAGGTGCCACCGGGTGCGGCCTGGGGCGTATTTTTGCGCAACCACGATGAGCTCACGCTTGAGATGGTGACCGAAGAAGAAAAACAAGCCCTTTATGGTTGGTACGCCTACGACCCCCGGATGCGTGTCAATGTGGGCATCCGGCGTCGCCTAGCGCCGCTGCTTGATAATTCACGATCCGAGCTTCAGTTGGCACATGCGTTGTTGCTGTCCCTGCCGGGGAGCCCCTTCCTCTACTACGGCGACGAGATTGGCATGGGAGATAATATCTGGCTGGAGGACCGCGATAGCTCCCGGACCCCCATGCAGTGGACACCCGATCGCAACGCGGGATTTTCGGCGGCAGATCCTGGCAAATTGTATTTGCCTGTGGTTCAGTCCTTGGCCTTTAATTACACTGCCTCCAACGTTGAAACTGAGCTGGCCCAGGGCACCTCCTTGCTGCACTGGGTGAGAAACCTTGTCCATCTTCGAAAAGATCACCCCGTTTTTGGGGTGGGTTCGTTGACGGTGGTGCCGTGCGATAACCCCTCTGTCCTTGCATTCTTGAGAGATATGCCTGCGGAGGAATGTAAGCCGGGCGAGGCACCGGAGACACTTCTGTGTGTCTTTTCTTTTGCCCACCAACCGATGGCCGTTACGGTGAACCTCCCCGAAGCCTTCCGGGCGAATAAAGTAACCGAGATCACCGGTGGGGCTGTCTTTCCCGTCCCCAACGAGCAGGGACAACTCATCCTGACCCTTCCCCC